>Ga0080064_1000577_pt1 | contig 93440 bp, 79 predicted proteins | sample Subgrocontami54m_FD_69260 | JGI IMG/M metagenome (GOLD analysis project Ga0080064, IMG submission 69260) | Subsurface groundwater microbial communities from S. Glens Falls, New York, USA - GMW46 contaminated, 5.4 m (SPADES assembly) (version 2) ... | reverse complement strand
GTGAGTCCAAACCGCTGCCTCGCGCGCCGCGGCTGCGCCCCAAGAAATCAGCAGCGCGATCAGTGCGAATACGATTGCCCGCAAGGCCGGCATGCCATCCCTATCTTTGCGGCGGCTCGGTATTGCGCAGCCGGAGGTGCAGTTCGCGCAACTGTTTCTCGTCCACCTGAGAGGGAGCCTGGGTGAGCAGGCACTGCGCGCGCTGCGTCTTGGGGAAGGCGATCACGTCGCGAATCGACTCCGCGCCTGCCATCATGGTGACCAGACGGTCCAGCCCGAAGGCAATGCCGCCGTGGGGCGGTGCTCCATATTGAAGCGCATCCAGCAGAAAGCCGAATTTCTCGCGCGCCTCTTCCGGGCCGATGGCGAGTGCGCGAAACACCGCCGACTGCACCTCTTCGCGATGAATCCGCACCGAGCCCCCGCCCAGTTCCCAGCCGTTCAACACCATGTCGTAGGCCTTGGCGAGCGCGCGGCCCGGGTCTGCGCCGGGTTTGCCCGGGTCCAGGTGAACTTCGTGGCCATCCTTGGGCGCGGTGAACGGGTGATGCATGGCGTTCCAGCGCCCGGACTCATCGTCGTATTCAAACATCGGGAAGTCCACCACCCAGAGCGGCTTCCAGCCCTCGGTGGCGAGACCGCGCTCGCTGCCGCGCCTGTTACCGAAGCCCTCGTGGCCGATCTTCATCCGCAGCGCGCCGATCGCATCGTTCACGACCTTTGCGCGGCCGGCGCCGAAGAACATCAGGTCGCCCGCTTTGGCGCCGGAACGCCCGACGATGGCGTTGAGCGCGTCGTCGGACAGATTCTTGACGATCGGCGACTGCATCCCTTCGCGGCCCTTCGCCGGATCGTTGAACTTGATGTAAGCGAGGCCCCTGGCGCCGTAGATACCGACAAATTCCGTACAGGCATCGATCTCGCCGCGCGTCAGCTCGCCGCCGGCCGGGATCAGCAACCCGGCGACCCGGCCGCCCGGCGCATTCGCCGCGCCGGAAAATACCTTGAAGTCCACCGTCTTCATGATGTCGGTCAGCTCGGTGAACCTGAGCGCGATGCGCAGGTCCGGCTTATCCGAACCATAGTCGCGGATGGCATCGGCGTAGCGCATCACCGGCAGCGGGTCAGGCAGTGACACCCCGATCGCTTCCCGGAACACCGAGCGGATCATGCCCTCGAAAATGGCGCGGATGCCTTCCTCGTCGAGAAATGAGGTCTCGCAGTCGATCTGGGTGAATTCCGGCTGGCGGTCGGCGCGCAGGTCCTCGTCGCGAAAGCACTTGACGATCTGGTAGTAGCGGTCGAACCCCGCGATCATCAGCATCTGTTTGAACAGTTGCGGCGATTGCGGCAGGGCGAAGAACTGGCCGTCGTGCACCCGCGAGGGCACCAGGTAATCGCGCGCGCCCTCCGGCGTCGAGCGGGTCAGCATCGGCGTCTCGATGTCGATGAAGCCCAGCGCGTCGAGGTAACGGCGCACCGCCATCGCGACTTTGTAGCGCAGCATCAGGTTGCGCTGCATTTGCGGGCGGCGCAGGTCGACCACCCGGTGCGTCAGCCGCACCGTTTCCGAGAGGTTCTCCTCATCGATCTGGAACGGCGGGGTGAGCGAGGTGTTGAGAATGTCGATCTGATGCGCCAGCACTTCGACTTCACCCGACGCAATGTTCGGGTTGAGAGTGCCCTCGGGCCGGCGGCGGACCACGCCGGTCACCTGCAGCACGAATTCGTTGCGCACCCGCTCGGCGCGGGCAAAGGTCTCGACCCGGTCCGGGTCGCTCACCACCTGTGCCAGGCCCTCGCGGTCGCGCAAATCGATGAAGATCACGCCGCCGTGGTCGCGCCGGCGGTGCGCCCAGCCGCACAGGGTGACGCTCTGGCCGAGATGGACCGCGCTCAAGTGCCCGCAGTAAATGGTTCGCATGATCTGGAAAGAGATGAAGGTTTGACAGCGATGGAGACAACCGGATTTGGCGTACGGCGCGGCCCGGCCGGGACCTATGCGGCTTTTCTGGCGCTGCCGTTGCGGATGCGCGGCGGGGGCACGACCACGCCCATGGAGATGACGTATTTCAGCGCCGAATCGACGCTCATGTCGAGCTCGATCACGTCCTTGCGCGCAACGATGACGAAATAGCCGCCGGTTGGGTTGGGTGTGGTGGGCACATACACGCTAAGATGCTCACCCTCCAGGTGCGCCGCGACGTCGCGCCCGGGCGTGCCGGTGAGAAACGCGATGGTCCACATGTCCTGGTGCGGCCAGCGCACCAGCACCGCCTTGCGGAAGGCCTGTCCACTCGAGGAGAACAGTGTGTCGCTCACCTGCTTGACGCTCGAGTAGATCGAACTCACCACCGGGATGCGGTGCACCGCGTCGTGCCAGAACTGTACCAGCTTCCCGCCTATGATATTGGCGGCAAACATGCCGGTCAGCAGCACGATTGCCAGGGTCAGGATCACGCCCATGCCGGGCACGTGCATGCCGAGCCACACCTCGGTCTGAAATGCCCTTGGCAGCAACTGCAGCGACTGGTCGAGCGTGTCCACCACCAGTTTCAGCACCCACAGGGTGATGACCAGCGGAATCCAGATCAGCAGTCCGGTGATCAGATAGCGTTTCATCGAGGAAGGTTTGCCGGCCGGCCGCTAGTGTCGCTCGTCGTCGTCACGAACCAGATGCAGCGGGGCGGGGGGTGCTTGCCTTGGTTTCAGATTTCGACTCGCTGGCAGGTGCGGACTTCGATTCGGTGGACTTGGAGTCGCGGGACTTCGAGTCGGCGGACTTGGAGTCGGCGGACTTGGAGTCGCCGGACTTGGAGTCGCCGGACTTGGAGTCGCCGGACTTGGAGTCGCCGGACTTCGAATCGGCAGACTTCGAATCGCCGCTTTCGGAAGACGCTCCGGATTTCGACCCGGCGCTCTCGGCTTTCCTGTCGCCGCCCTCGCTGCCTGCGGCCGCGGATTCGTCCTTGCCGCCGGCCTTTGCGGCATTGCCCGAGCCGGCGTTCTTGAAATCGGTCACGTACCAACCGCTGCCCTTCAACTGGAATCCGGCTGCCGTCACCATTTTCGAGAACGTGTTCTTGCCGCAGGATGGGCACTCGGTCAGCCTGGGATCGGAAACCTTTTGCAGATACTCCTTTTGAAAACCGCACTCGGTGCATCGGTATTCGTAGATGGGCATGAAAACCTCACGGCGCAAAACCTGAAATTATACCCGACAAATGTGTGATTTCTCAGGGTGAAACAGGCGGGCTCGCCGTGCCGCTCACTTCGGGGCGCCGCCTCAGGCGATGCCGCGGTTGCCGCCGATGCCGATGAGACGCGGCAGGTTGAGCCGAACCGGGCGCACCACTTTTTTGTCCCGCAGGTAGCGCGCCACCACCTCCCAGGCCGGTTCGCCCTGCACGCCCTCCTGCACCGACGCCCAGCCGGCCACCTTGTAGGTCTTGCCTGCATCGATAAGCCGTCCATTCAGGCGCATGTCGCTGATGCGCCTGCCCATTGCGGCGCCAGGGGTGCAGGCGTAGGTCATGCCACCGACCCGCACCATGTCGCCGCCCTGCTGGTAATAGGGATCCGGATTGAACAGGTTGTCGCAGACATCTTCGAGAATGGTCTTGAGGGTTTCTCCGGTCATGTCGGTGACGGTGGTGGCAGGGTAGGTGATGGCGGTCTGGTCCATCACCCGCTCGAAGGTGATGGTCTCGCCGGGCAATACCGTCGTGCCCCAGCGAAACCCCGGGGAAAACGCGATCTCCGCCCCCTTGACGGCCATCAGCGCGTCGAGAATCAGCTGATCGATGGATCCGGTGAAATTGCCGCGGCGGAACAACAGACCCTCGCTGAGCGCAAGCCGCTCCGCCAGTTTGTCGCGATACGGCGCGCGCGCGTCTTCGATGAGTTTCGCCATGACCGGATCGGGCGCGATCTGGTCGGAAAACACCGGCAGCAGGCGGTAGCGGTAATCCGCCAAGCGGCCGCCCTTCACGTCGAGGTCCATCACGCCGAGGAATTTACCGTTCGAACCGGCATTGGTCACCAGCGTCTTGCCGAGCGCATTCGCTACCGACAGCGCCGCCGGCACGCCATCGTGCGTGTGGCCGCCCAGGATGACATCGATGCCGGTGACCCGGGAAGCAAGTTTCAAGTCCACGTCCATGCCGTTGTGCGACAACAGCACCACCACCTGCGCGCCGCCCCGCCCGTCACGGCCGGCCCGCACCTCATTCACCATGCGTTGCAGCCGCTCCTCCTGGATGCCGAATTTCCAGTCGGCGACGAAATGGCGCGGATTGGCGATGGGCGTATAGGGAAACGCCTGGCCGATGACGCCCACCGGTACCCCTCCCAGCTCGCGCACCGTCCAGGGTTTGAACACCGGGTCGCCAAAATCGTTGGTCTCGACGTTCTGCGCGAGGAATTCGATCTGCCCGGCGAAGTCGCGCGCGATCACCTCCTTTACCCGCTCGGCCCCATAGGTGAATTCCCAGTGACCGGTCATGATCTCCACCCCGAGCAGTTTCTGCGCCGCAACCATGTCCTGGCCGCGGGTCCACAACGCCGTGGCCGATCCTTGCCAGGTATCGCCGCCGTCGAGCAGCAGGCTGGCTGGACGCTCGGCGCGCAAGCGCTTGATCAGGGTGGCGAGATGAGCGAATCCACCGAGCTTGCCGTAGGCCCGCGCCAGCAGGGAGAAATCAAGATGGGTAAAGGCATGCGCCTCGCGGCTGCCGCTGTTCAGGTTGAATTGGCGCAGCAGCGCCTGCCCGACCAGATGCGGCGGCCGGTTGCGGCCGGCGGCGACCCCGATATTGGCGTTCGGCTCGCGAAAGTGCACCGGCAGCAACTGCGCGTGGCAATCGGTGAAATGCAGCAACGACAGGTTGCCGAAGCGCGGCAGATCGTACAGGCTGGATGACGCTCCCACCGATGAGGCCGGCCCGGCGGCGAGCGCGCCGCGCGGGTCCAGAGCAAGTCCGGACGCCGCGGCGGCGGCCAGGACGTTGAGAAATTCCCTGCGATTCAGCGACAACGTGGCAACCCTGGTTGGCCGGGAACCGCCCTGGAGTTGCGGTTCATAAGGTCATCGATCGGGCCGATGGCCGCACCGCCTCCGGATGAGACGCAGCCGGCGCCGCGGTTTTTACTGATTGACCGGCGAGGCCGGATCGAGCAGCAGCGCCACCAGATGCGTGATCTGCTCGGGCGTCAGTATCTTGTTGTGTCCGAAGCGCGGCATGTTGGAGCAGGCCGAATACGCCTCGGCGTTGTAGATCTTGCCGTAGGTATAGCGCTGTGTGGCCTCGCTCGCGCCGCGCACCTTGCCAAAATTGTTGAGGCTGGGCCCGATGGTGCCGAAGGACACTTCCTGGCGCGACAACTGGTGGCAGGCATAGCAGTTGCCGCCCGCCGGATTCTTCGGGTTGTCGTTGAACTGCATGCCGGCGCCGCTCTGGGCGATGCGCTCGCCCTGCTTCCAGTCGCCAAGCAGCTTGCCCGAGGCCGGATACTGGATGGTCGCGAGGTTGGTCTTCTCGATTTTTTCCGTGACGGCCCTGGGCAATTTGGCGTCGGGCCGCTTGCTGCACGCCGCCTGCGTCTCGTCCTGCGTCAGCCTCTGGACCGAGGCCTGGCCGCGTTCCTTGAACGAGGATTTCATCATTTCGATCGCCTGCCGCTCGGCTTCGGCATCCGGCAAGGTGGCGCAACCGGACGCGAGCAGGCTGCCCGCGAAAATCATTACTGCCAGTTTGATGTGCATGGTCCCGACCCGATCTAGCGCTTCAGCGCGGGCGCGTTGAACACGCCGCCGTTGGCATTTTTCGCGAGGAACGTCGTCAGCGCGATCGACGCGTCGGAGGTGAACTCCAGCTCCGGAAAGCGCTGCTGCCGGAAGCAGTCGTACAGCCGCCACTGGAAGGTCCGCACCGCGCCCTGCGACACGCGGTAAGCCGGCCAGGTGGTGTAGGCGCGTTGCGCCTCCTTCGGACTGGTCAGGTTCGGCAGATCCTGCAGCCGGATGCGCTTATTGTCCTCGCCGTGACAGGTGGCGCAGGCGAAATCATGCGGCCCCGCGCGATAGTAGAAAATCTTCTCGCCGATCTGGTAGGCGCGCTGCTCCTTCGGATGCGCCGCGGACACCGCCATCTTGATCCCCTTCGATGCGGCGGTGACGTAGGCGACCAGTTCTTCCATGGGCGAGCTGCGGCCCGGCTGCGAAAAAGGGTTGCGGGTGGCCTCGGCCACACTGAACCCCTGCAGGCTCACCATGCAGGTGACCAGGCGCGATTCCAGATCCTGGACGCGGTCGGTATCGGCAAAATAGCGCGGCATGCGGGTGTAGGCGCCCTTGACCACACCCGGCCCCATGCCCAGATCGCAGCGCTCCAGCGACATTTTTTTCGGGCCGCGCGGCGTCTTCCACAATTCCTCGCCCTTGGCTTCGAACAACTCGGCGGGATTGCCGTCCTGCAGCATCTGCCGGTATTGTTCGATGCCTTTCTGGGTATCGCTCTGCGCCCAGGCGGAAATGGGCGCTGCCGCGATGGCAAGCAGCAGGGCCGCAGCGAAGCGCCTCGTGGGACTGGTCACTGTTTCTCCTTGAATAAACGGCGCAGGGTTCGCTTCACGCGACGATGGTCGTCTCGTCGGTACGCCTGTCGCCCTTGTTGTCGGTCCAGGTGATGGCCACCTTCTCGCCGGGCTTGCCGCCCTTGAAGCGGAAATGCATGAACGGGTTCTTCGACACCGACGGGCCCCACTGCGCCGACAGCACCGCCTTGCCGTTGTGCGTCGCATTGACCTGCTGGATGAAATGCGCGGGAACGATGTTGCCGGCGTTGTCCTTGCGCTGGCCGGTTTCCATCTCGTGATTCATCAGCACTTTTACCTCGACCTTGTCGCCCGCCATGCTGGCGCGGATTCGCATCGGTTCAGCCATGGTCGCGTCCTTTCGCTATTCGTAGGGGTGCCTTGGGCGCATCAGCCGCCGCAGCCGCCCAGGGTGACCTTGATATCCTTGACCGCGTGGAAGTATTTGCCGTCCGCCTTGACCAGGGCATAGACGTTCGAGGTCTGCGCCATTTTCACGCGGGAGACGATGAAGGGATCGGTGCCGTCCGGGAATTCGAATACCGATGACAGGACGCTGGGGTTCTTCTCGATCAGGATGGCGATGGATTCCGTCTTCGGCAGGTTGCTGGTCACCGATATCGGCACGACCATGCCGTTCTCGGCGATGTCCGGCGCGTTGATCAGCACGCCCTTCGTTTCCGTGGATGCCGCGCCGCCCAAGGCCTTCACCGCATCGCCGAAGCTCTTGGTATCGAACGCGTTCTTGTTCCAGCCTTGCTGCGCCAGGACTTGTTCTGGGGTAATCAGCCCGGCTGCAAACGCCAGGGCCAGCACACTGCCCCCAGCGCCCGCCTTGAGTATTTGCCGCCGCTGTTCCCGCCACCGCATTGATGCCATGGAATGCTCCAATATGCTGAAAATTAAGCAGAATTATAATTATCTGTGGTGAAGCTGACAAAGTCAATGCGGCCCCGGCTGACACGCAGCGTCACTGGACGGCCATTCAACATTGGACAAGCGGAACGGCCGCGAATTCGATTATGCGAAACCACTTCCCGCACCCCCCCACGCCGGCAAGCCCGTACTCACCCATCCGCACGCGGCACTCGTCCGCCGGCACTAGAACGGAATATCGTCGTCCATGTCGTCGAACTTGCCAGCCGGCTTCTTCGCCGCAGCCGGCCGGCCTTCGCCGGCGGGCATCGGCTCGCGCGCTTCGCCGCCGCGCGCGCCGCCATCGCCCAGACCGGCGCGGCTGCCGAGCATCTGCATTCTGTCGGCGACGATTTCAGTGGTGTACTTTTCCTGGCCTTCCTTGTCGGTCCATTTGCGGGTGCGCAGGCCACCTTCTATATAGACCTGCGAGCCCTTCTTCAGGTACTCGCTGGCGATCTCGGCGAGCCGGTTGAAAAAAACCACCCGGTGCCACTCGGTGCGTTCCTGCTTCTCGCCCGTCGCCTTGTCCTTCCAGGTGTCGGTGGTCGCGATCGACACGTTGGTGATCGAGCCGCCCTCGGCGTTGAAACGCGTCTCCGGGTCGCGCCCCAGGTTGCCCACCAGAATCACTTTATTTACCGATGCCATGAATCACCCTCCTCGAAAAATGAGCTCGAATGAATTTCGCCATGAACTGATCGGGAGGGGCGCAAGCGCAACGCCCTTGCGGGAATCACGTTGACGTCGCCTGGCCGGTCCGGGGCACTTTTTTTCGCGCGCCCGCCTGGGCGTCCATGCCGGACGCCGCTCCAAACCATAACGCAAACAGCAGCAATCCGAATACAAACACCGACGATTCTCCATGGTGCTCGGCCAGCCAGCCGCCTGCCGCGCCGCCGACAAACAGGCCCAGCGCCTGGGTGGTGTTGTACACCCCAAGCGCCGTGCCGCGGGCAGCGGCGGGCGCGATGCGCGACACCAGCGAAGGCAGGCTCGCCTCCAGCAAATTGAAGGCGACGAAAAACGCCAGCAGCAGGCCCACCACCGCCGCCAACTGCGGCAACCAGGCGAGAAATCCGATTTGCACCGCCGCCATCAGCGCAATCGAACCGAGGAATACCGCCTTCATGCGGCCGCGGCGCTCCGCCCAAAACAGCGGCGGCGCCATCAGCGCAAACGATGCCAGCACCACCGGCAGGTAGACTTTCCAGTGATCTTCAATGGGCAGGTTGCCGTGTCGCACCAGCGCCACCGGAATGACGACGAACATGGCCATCTGCGCCACGTGAAGCACGAAAATGCCGAAGTTGAGCCGCAGCAACTCGACATCGCGCAGCACCTGGCCAAGCGAGGCCGCCGCCATGCGCCGCGTGGCATCCACGCCGGCCAGCGATTCGGCCGGCACCACCGCAATGGTCACCCAGATGCCCGCGAGCGACAGCACCCCGGTGAGAATGAATATGCCCGCCATGCCGATCGACCCGTACAGCACCGGCGCCACCGTCAGGGACAGCGCAAACACCAGGCCGATGGAACCGCCGATCATCGCCATGGCCTTGGTGCGATGTTCCTCGCGGGTCAGGTCCGCGGCAAACGCCACCACCGCCGAGGAAATCGCGCCGGCGCCCTGGATGGCCCGGCCGAGGATCGCCACCCAGATATCGGTGGCGAAGGCGGCGACGAAACTGCCCAGCGCAAACAGCGCGAGGCCGATGACGATCACGCGCTTTCGCCCGTAACGGTCGGACGCCATGCCAAAGGGGATATGCAGCAGCCCCTGGGTGAGACCGTAGATGCCCAGGGCAACCCCGACCAGGGTGCGATTGCCGCCGTTCTCCAGGTGCCGGGCGTGCACCGCGAACACCGGCAGGATCAGGAACAACCCGAGCATGCGCAGCGCGAACAGTGACGAAAGCGACAGGCTGGCCCGGATCTCGAGCCGGGTCATGCGCGTGGAAGCCTCGGCGGGTACGGACACTGTGTTGAAATCCCGATCGAGCGGTGGGGTGATAAAGACGGGGCAAAAAACGGCGGGAAGAGAGCGAAATCGCGTCCGAACGAACCAGAACTGAAATCTACTCGGGATGAGGCCGGGGAATTGCGTATATTAGCAGGTTTGACTTTGGCGACCTTCATCGATGGACCACCGCTTGGATCAGATTCGCATTCGCGGCGCGCGCACCCATAACCTGAAGAACCTGCACCTTGACCTGCCGCGCAACCGGCTGATCGTCATCACCGGACTGTCGGGTTCGGGCAAGAGTTCCCTCGCATTCGACACCCTCTACGCGGAGGGGCAGCGCCGCTATGTCGAGTCGCTGTCGGCCTACGCGCGCCAATTCCTGCAGCTCATGGAAAAGCCCGACGTCGATCTGATCGAGGGACTGTCGCCGGCCATCGCCATCGAGCAGAAGGCGACCAGCCACAATCCGCGATCGACCGTCGGCACCGTCACCGAGATTCACGATTACCTGCGGCTGCTGTACGCGCGGGTCGGCACGCCGTACTGTCCGGAGCACCAGACGCCCCTCGCAGCGCAGTCGGTGTCGCAGATGGTCGATCACGTGATGGCGCTGCCCGAGGACACCAGGCTGATCATCCTCGCGCCCATCGTCGCCGGCCGCAAAGGCGAACAGGCGGATCTGATTGCCGAACTGCGCTCGCAGGGCTTCACCCGTCTGCGCATCGATGGCAAGGTCCACGAAATCGATGCGATGCCGAAACTCGCCAGAAACGTGAAGCACACGGTCGAGGTGGTGGTGGACCGTCTGCGGGTGCGTGCCGAGGCCAGGCAGCGCCTCGCGGAATCATTCGAGACCGCGCTGCGCCACGCCGACGGCCGCGCTCTCGCAGTCGAAACCGAGAGCGCGCAGGAACACCTGTTTTCGGCGCGCTTCGCCTGCCCGGTATGCAGCTACAGCCTGGCCGAACTGGAGCCGCGCCTGTTCTCGTTCAACAATCCGATGGGCGCGTGCGCGCGCTGCGACGGCCTCGGATCGATCACGTTCTTCGATCCCAAACGGGTGGTTGCACATCCCGGGCTGTCGCTGGCGGGCGGGGCGATCAGGGGCTGGGACCGGCGCAACCAGTTTTACTTCCAGATGCTCACCAGCCTCGGCGCCTACTTCAAGTTCGACGTGGAAATGCCGTTCGAGAAGCTGCCCCAGAGCGTGCAGACCCTGGTGCTCTACGGTACCAGCGAGAAGATCCCGTTTTCCTACCTCAGCGAACGCGGCCGCACCGTCATCAAGGAACATCCGTTCGAGGGCATCGTGCCGAACCTGGAGCGGCGCCATAAGGAAACCGATTCCATCGTGGTGCGCGAGGAACTGGCGAAATACCTCAACAGCCGTGCCTGTCCGGTGTGCGAAGGCACGCGGCTCAAAATCGAGGCGCGCAACGTCAAGGTGGACGACAGGCCGATCTATGAGGTGAGCGGCATGCCGCTCAAGCAGGGGCTCGCCTTCTTCAGGCAGTTGCGCCTCACCGGGCAGCGCCAGTCGATTGCCGAACGCATCGTCAACGAGATCGCCTCGCGGCTGCAGTTCCTCAACAACGTCGGCCTCGATTACCTGTCGCTCGACCGCGCCGCGGACACGCTTTCCGGCGGCGAAGCGCAGCGCATCCGTCTCGCCTCGCAGATCGGTTCGGGTCTCACCGGGGTGATGTATGTGCTGGACGAGCCCTCGATAGGCCTGCACCAGCGCGACAACGCCCGCTTGCTCGACACCCTGAAGATGCTGCGCGACCTGGGCAACACGGTGATCGTGGTGGAGCACGACGAGGAGGCGATCAATGCCGCCGATTACATCGTCGACATGGGCCCGGGCGCGGGCGAGCATGGCGGGCGCATCGTCGCCCAGGGTACACGCGAGGACATACACGCCAGCGAGCATTCGCTCACCGGCCGGTACCTTTCGGGAAAACTGTCGATCGCCATGCCGGCACGGCGGCGGCACAGGGAGAAGGGCCGCAGCCTGTGCCTGCGCGGCGCGCGCGGCAACAATCTCAAGGGCGTCGATCTGGACATCCCGGTGGGACTGTTCATTTGCGTCACCGGCGTGTCCGGGTCGGGCAAGTCCACCCTGATCAACGATACGCTGTATCCGGCGCTGGCCGGTCACCTGTACGGCGGTTCGGCCGAGCCGGCGCCGCACCAGTCCATCACGGGTATGGAGAACTTCGACAAAGTCGTCAGCGTCGACCAGGGTCCGATCGGCCGCACGCCGCGCTCCAACCCGGCCACCTACACCGGCCTGTTTACGCCGATCCGCGAACTGTTCTCCGGCGTGCCGGCGGCGCGCGAGCGCGGCTACGGCCCGGGCCGCTTCTCGTTCAACGTCAAGGGCGGCCGCTGCGAAGCCTGCCAGGGCGATGGCGTGATCAAGGTGGAGATGCATTTCCTGCCGGACATTTACGTGCCCTGCGACGTCTGCCACGGCAAGCGCTACAACCGCGAGACCCTCGACATCCGTTACAAGGGCAGGAGCATCCACGAAGTGCTGGCGATGACGGTCGAGGCGGCGCACGCCTTCTTTGACGCGGTGCCGGTGGTGGAGCGCAAGCTGCAGACCCTGCTCGAAGTGGGCCTGGGCTATATCTCGCTGGGCCAATCCGCCACCACGCTCTCCGGCGGCGAAGCGCAGCGGGTGAAACTGTCGCTGGAATTGTCCAAGCGCGACACCGGCCGCACCCTCTACATCCTCGATGAACCCACCACCGGCCTGCACTTCAAGGACATCGATCTGCTGCTGTCGGTGCTGCATCGCCTGCGCGACCACGGCAATACCGTGGTGGTGATCGAGCACAACCTGGATGTGATCAAGACCGCCGACTGGATTGTCGATCTCGGACCCGAAGGCGGCGACGGCGGCGGGCGCATCATCGCCACGGGCACACCCGAGGACGTGGCGGAGGACCTCGCCAGTTTCACCGGGCAGTATCTGCGGGGGGTGCTGGGGAAGAAGGTGAAGCGGGCGGCGTAACGCTCAGCGCCAGCGCACCCGCGGGCATCCGACCGGCCGCACTCAGGTTGACAATAAAACTGATAACGTTGACAATTTATCCGATGAAATCCCGATCGCATCCATGACCGGCGAGCGTTCCCGCGGCCGGGAAATCCGCAGTTTTGTCCTGGAGAACGTCCTTTGGAGATCGGGCGATATCGCCAAGGCAACGGTCGAACGTTTCGGCATTTCCAGGCAGGCCGTGCACAAGCACGTCGCCGCGCTCGTCGCGGCTGGGTTGCTCGAGGCGCGCGGCGCGACACGTCGGCGTGAGTACCGCCTCAAAGCACAACTGAAAAAAACTTACCGTTTCGATCTTTCCGAAAAGCCGGAAGAAGACCGGATTTGGCGCGAGCAGCTGCTGCCTCTGGTCGCCGGGGTTTCAAGGAACGCCCGCGACATTCTCGAGTACGGCGTCACCGAGATGATCAACAATGCCATCGATCACTCCGGCGGAAGAAACCTGCGCGTGGCGCTGGAGCAGACGGCTGCGACGACGGAAATACACCTCATCGATGACGGAGAGGGCATCTTTCTCAAAATCCAGCGGACGCTCGGGCTTGCGCATCCGCGCGAATCCGTTCTGGAACTCGCCAAGGGCAAGCTCACCACCGATCCGGCCCGCCATTCGGGGGAGGGCGTTTTTTTCACCTCGCGCGCGGTCGATCGATTCCAGGTGCGGTCCGGCGGACTGCATTTTTCGTACCGGGCCGGCGATGAAGACTACCGGCTCATCGAAAATCCGGGTGGCGACACCGGCACCGGCGTTTCCCTGCTGGTCGCGCACAACACGCGTCGCACGCTGAAGAACGTATTCGACCGCCACAGCAGCGACGATGGCGACTATGCATTCGTCAAGACCCGGGTACCCGTCAGGCTCGCACAAGCGGACGGAGAAACCCTGGCCTCGCGCTCCCAGGCGAAGCGGATCGCGACACGATTTGAAAAATTCAGGGAAGTCATTCTTGACTTCAAGGGAGTCGAGACCATCGGACAGGGTTTCGCCGACGAACTGTTCCGGGTTTTCACAGCGACGCATCCGCAGGTCCAACTAATTCCCGTCAACGCCGGCCGGCAGGTCAAATCGATGATAGCGCGGGCGGCTGCCGGGAGAAAGCGCGCCTGATGGAAACGCAGCAAAGCGCCAGCAGATCCCGGCTGGCCGCCGGGAACCCGCCTTCACGGCCTCGCGGCTGACGAGCCCGCGGCAGCGCTGTTCCTGAAACCCGCCCAGGCTGCACCCCCGGCGGTCGTACATGAAAGCTTCATGCCGCTGCAACATGGCGGCAACCGGAACGTAACGAAGCCGCGGCAGACTGCTCCGATTCATAGCACGACGCATGTCCTCAAAATCCTGCGCAACAGATTCGCCGCCGCCGGCATGGCGCTGGCACTGGCCGGCAGCGCCAGCGCCGACATGCCCAGGGAAATCAACTTCGGCATCATCGCCACCGAATCGGCGCAGAACCTGAAGCAGGACGGGGCGCCGGTGCTGGAAGACATGAACAAGCGCCTCGGCGTCAAGGTCAATGCCTTCTTCGCCCCCGACTACGCCGGCGTGATCGAGGCGATGCGCTTCGGCAAGGTCAACCTCGCCTGGATGGGCAACAAGTCCGGCATGGAGGCGGTGGACCGGGCAAGCGGCGAGGTATTCGCGCAAATCGTCTACGCCGACGGCTCGCCCGGATACTGGTCGCTGCTCATCACCCATCGCGACACGCCGTACCAGTCCATGGAAGACGTGCTGAAGAACGGCAAGCGCATCAACTTCGGCATCGGCGATCCGAATTCGACCTCCGGCTTCCTGGTGCCGAGCTACTACGTATTCGCCCTCAACAAGGTGGACCCGCGCTCGCACTTCAAGACCAGCCGCAATGCCAACCACGAAACCAACCTGCTCGCCGTAGCGAACAAACAGCTCGACGTGGCGACCAACAACACCGAGTCCTGGGACAAGTTCAAGGCGCGTTTTCCGGAGAAGCTCAATGACGTGCGCATCATCTGGAAGTCGCCACTGATTCCCTCCGATCCCATGGTCTGGCGCAAGGACCTGGACGCCGACGCCAAGGCGAAGATCAAGCAGTTCTTCCTTGCCTACAGGACAGGAACCGGGAGCGGGACCGGCAGCGACGCCGCGCGCGAGCAGGCGGTACTGCGGTACTGAAGAAACTCACCTACAGCGGCTTCAGGGATTCGAGCAACAACCAGACAACACCCTACAGCACTTGTAGCGGGCACCGACGCGGACCCACCCGACCAAGATAGCCATATCCCTGTCAAGAACGGTTCATCTGCGTGTGGTGTACTGCCGCGTTCCCGAACCGCGTTGTTGACTCCTTTATGGACGCAGGCGCACCCGGGACGCACCGCCCGGGCATTGCCGGGCTTGTGCCACGTTTCCCAAGTTTCATGAAAGCACGGACCTCGATGAACGACGCCTTTCCTCAAGGAGACATGCTCGTCACCAATGCGCGCGTCGTGACCACGGACGACATGTTCCGCGGCAGCGTGCTGGTCGAGCACGGCCAGATCCAGGTGGTCGAGCACGGCAGGACCTCCTACCGCGCCGCCGACAACTGGGAAGGCGACTATCTCATTCCCGGGCTGATCGAGCTGCACACCGACAATCTCGAGAAACATCTGATTCCGCGTCCGGGGGTGGACTGGCCGATGATGTCGGCGCTGCTCGCCCACGACGCGCAGTTGGCGGCCTCGGGCATCACCACGGTGCTGGACGCGCTCGGCCTGGGCGATCTGGATGCGTGCAATCTGCGCACCAGGACCCTGAAGCCCTTTACCGAAGCGCTGGTGATCGCCCGCGCCGACAAGCTACTGCGCGCCGAGCACCTGCTGCACCTGCGCTGCGAGATCGCCGTGTCCAATGCGGCGGCGCTGTTCGAACCTTTCGCCGACGATCCCGTCCTCAGGACGCTGGTGCGGCTGGTCTCGGTGATGGATCACACCCCGGGACAGCGGCAATGGACCGACCTGGGCAAATACCGCCGATACACCGAGCGCCACGGCGCGCTCTCCGATGACGACTTTCGCCGACTGATCGAGGAGCGGCTGGGCTTGCAGCGGGACAATTCGCAGCGCAATCGCCGCGAGCTGGTGGCGCGCTGCCAGGCGCTCGACATCACGCTCGCCAGCCATGACGACACCCTCGCGGAGCACGTCGAGGAAGCGATTGCCGAGGGCATCGCCATCTCGGAATTTCCCACCACCCTGCCCGCCGCCGGCCTGGCGCGGCGGCACGGCATGGGCATCGTCATGGGCGCACCGAACGTGGTGCGCGGCGGATCGCATTCCGGAAACGTCTCGGCGCTCGATCTGGCGCGCGAAGGTCTGCTCGACGGGCTGTCCTCCGATTACGTGCCGGCAAGCCTGCTGCACGCGGCGTTCCTGCTGAAGGAACAGGCCGGCTGGAGCTTGCCGCAGGCGATCGCCACGGTCACCGCCAACCCGGCAAAGATGGTGCGGCTGGACGATCGCGGTGAAGTCTCACCGGGCAAGCGTGCTGACCTGGTCCGGGTGCGCGAACTGGGCGGCACGCCGGTGGTCATGGGCGCGTGGCGCGAAGGTGTGCGAATTCTCTAAAAAACAGACTGGGACAAGCGCCTATTGCGCCAGCATCTCTGTCTTTTTGCACGGCTGTCCAGGATAGCCCGACGGCCAGAGTTGCCCCGCCTCGAAACACCAATGCCCTGGAGCCTCTCCAGGCGGATGTGCCGCGGGTTTCTCCTGTCATTGTGAAATTGTTGTTTCCTCGGGTTGAAACGCGCACAATCTGAACCTCACTGGAACTTCCCAACGTAAGACTTTGTTTTTATGTTAAACTTTAGCCTGAAAAAATTGCCCTAGACAACTAGAGTAGATATCGGCGCCGCCCGCGTGATTGTGCATTCGCAGCGCTGAATACAACTGGCTTGCGGGGACTTGAATGTCCAGACACATCCGACCAGGAAAGTTGCCGGCATCGTTTCCGCGCTGACGCGCCGGAGGCAGACTTGAACTTGCGCCCGAGCCATCGCTCGAAGCAACGACTGCACTACTGCCTGCCCGGATCACCCGGGAGGGCGGCGCTGTGCCTGGTCCTGGCGTTGCTTGCAGGATGCGCGGCCAAGCGCGACACCTACGTCATCCCCGAAGTACCGCTGCCGAAACAGTTCAGACAGACCATGGCGCCCGCCGCGGAAGCGGTGCCTGCGGCCCCGGCCGATGACGCCGATGACGCACTGGGCAACAATCTAAATTTCGTCGATGAAATGCTCTCTGAGTGGTGGCGCGTGCTGGGCAACAGCGAACTCGACGCGCTGATGGACCAGGCCATCGCCAATAACGCGGACCTGCGCATTGCCACGCTGCGCATGGTCCAGACGAAGGCGCGCTCCGAGCAGGCCAGCGCCGATGAACTTCCGCTGGTCAGCCTGCCCTTCGAAGCGCGCATCGAGGCGCCGGCGGGCGGTGCGGGCAGCGGCGCCCCCGGGCAGGAGGTTATCTCGCGCCGCCTTTACCAGGGCAGCCTGCGCGGCGACTGGCGCCTCGATGTCTGGGGCGAACGGCGCGCGCTCACCGAATCGGTGCAGATGCAATTGTGGCGCTCGATCTACCAGCGCGACGATACCCGGCGCACCGTTGTCGCGAGCGTCGCCTCACAGTATGTGGAGTACCTCTCGCTCAACGACCGGCTGCGGGTTGCGCGCGAAACGGAAATCGTGCTTCGAGGCATGCTCGAATCGGTCAGCAGCCGGCTCAAGGCCGGCGATGCGACCATCACGGAACTGGAACAGCAGCGCGCCGCGGTGTACTCGGTGCGCGCCACCATCCCGGGCCTGGAATTGCAGCGCGAGAACGCCATCAATTCGCTGGCGCAATTGCTGGGTGCGACCCCCGGAACGCTGGCGCTTTCTCATCGCGGCATGGATACGCTCGCCTTTCCGCGCATCCTGCCGGGCGTTCCGGCCAACCTGCTGCTGCGCCGCCCCGACGTGAAAGCGATCGAAGCGAGGCTGCTCGCGGCGGATGCGGATATCGATGTGGCGCGCACGCGGCTGCTGCCCTCCATCGATCTCACCTCGCAAATCGGCTACGGCAGCCTCGCTTTCGCGCGTCTGCTCCAGCCCTACAACCTCGCCTGGAACACCATCGCCAGCCTGTCCGCGACCCTATTCGACTATGACAAGCGAACCAACGAAGTGGCGTTCGCCCGGGCTTTGCACGAGGAACTGGTCGAGACCTATGTCCGGGTCCTGTACTCGGCCATCCGCGAGACCGAGGACGCGATCGCAACCGTGCAGATGAACGCCAAGCGCCTCAACGCACAGCGCGCCGCGACCCGAGCGGCGAAGCGCGCCTGGGATCTCGGCATCGAATCCTACCGCGCAGGCGCCATCGACTATCTGGCGCTGCTCGAAACCGAGCGCACCTATCATCGCAACCTGGACGAGTACCACCGTGTGTCGATGGAGCGGCACAAGGGACTGGTCAGCCTGTTCAGCGCCCTGGGAGGAGGCATTCCCAAAAACTCCCCCGCGCCGTCCCGGGGCGATCCGCCCGGCGACGCCATCGGCGGCGAATACGCAATTCGCGCCGCTGCGCAGGCGCCGATCCAGTTTTTCCCGCATGTACCGGAGACGGAACAGGATCGGCCCTATTGGCTGGTCGAACTGTCCGGCCTGCAGGACCGCGTCGGGGTGACGCATGTCTGGCGCGATCTGATCCATCGCTTTCCCGGGCTGATGTCCGATCGCGTCATCCTGCCCCGGCTGCAAGGGCGCGTGGCCACCGAACGGGAGGAAAAAGCGGCCTGGTACCGGCTGTTCATCGCCAGATTTTCAAGCGTGGAAGACGCCGGGAACTTCTGCGAGCGCCTCAGCGCCGCCCTGATCCGCTGCCGCGCCCTTCCCTCCAACTCGCCGGCTTTCCGGGAGGCCCAGAACAATCCGGTAGTGGCAGCCGCGCGCGCCAGCGCAACCGGGACGCCGGTCGCCGCGGCCGCAGCCGGCCCGGCCCGGGTGCAGCACGCCACAACACCGAGATCGCGCAGGTTATCCGTGTCCGTATCGCAGCCGCCTGGCGCGCCGGCTGAACTGCCGGCGCAGCCAGCGCTGGCCTATCCCGTGACCGCGGCCGGCGCAGCACCCGCGTCAGCGCTCGCACTGCCGGCATCGGCGCGACCTTCCCCGACCCCGCTGTCGAGTCTGTTGCAGAGGAAACCTGGCGCCGCAGCAGATGTTGCGCCGGCCGTGCCGGCAACCGTTGCCGCGGTGCGCCGCCCCGACCCGGCTGCGCCCCCGCTCGAGCACCGGCCCGCGCTGCCCGCCGAGGCTGCTGCGGCACCTGGCCGCAGCCCCGAAAAAGCGGCGCCGGCGACGCGGATTGGCTATGCCGTTCAACTGGTAACGCTGTCCAGCAACGACGCCGCCGTGGCTGCCTCCCGGGAATGGTCGCGCAAGGGCTACGAAACCTACCCCTATCCTGTAGTCAGCGCAAAAGGCAACGTGCAATATACGGTGCGCACCGGCCTCTACCCGAATCACCGGCAAGCTGCCGCCCAGGCCGCCGCTATCCGCCGCGATGAGCAGATCTTCGCGGTTACCGTTCCCGTGACATTGGACGAGGCTGGCCAGCCGGCGCCTGCCGTGGCGCATCCGACGCGCTAGGCATGCCAAGGCGCGCCCTGACCCGAACCCGCCCTGACCCGAAACCGCCCTGCCGCGTTGTCGCAAGCCGTGCCCGCCGAACCGGGCGCGCACCGCGATTTGAGCCCGCGCCAGCACCAGATTCTCGACCTGTTGCGTGCCGGCAAGGTCAATAAGGAGATCGCAAACGAGCTCGGCATCGGGCTCGGTACCGTGAAACAGCACGTCGTCGCCCTGTTCAAGAAGCTGGATGTGAGCAATCGGGCGATGGCCGTCTCGCGCGGCATGCAGCTGCAGCCGGCGCCGCGCAGCGACGCTGTGCCGGCGCTCGCGAGCGAAGGACTGCTGGAATACCGGCCCTGTGTGGTGCTGAGCGTTGCGCTTCCCGAAACACTGCCTGAGGAACGCGGCCGGAAAATGCAGCAGGTTCTCGCGGCCTACGCATTCGATCACGACGCCCTGTTTCTGGCGCGCAAGGGCCACGCGGGCGACCTGATCTTCGGCATCCAGCGCGCCAGCGAGCAGGACTTGTTCCTGGCGCTGCGGGCGGCGCGCACGATTTTCGGAGAACTCGCGGCAGCCGGCGGGCACCCTGGCAACCTGAGCAGCGACCTGAGCGGCAACCTGCGCGGCGGGCTGACCGCGGGACTCGCCGTCGCGAGCATGAATCGCAGCGGAGGCTGGTCGGGCGAGGCCATCGCCAGCATCGCCATTGCCCAGGGACGCGAACTGAGCCATGGCGCCGCGCCCGGACAGTTACTGCTCTCTCCGGCTGCGCGCGAGCTGCTGCGCGTGCTGAATCCCAATTCACCCGGCCCGGTCGCCGAATGGCTGCCCTTCGCATCCCTGGAAAACCTGCCATGGCAGCCCGGTGGCGCGGAACCCTTGCCGTACGGGCGAGACGCAGAATTGCGGCGCATCGACGAATTGCTGGAACAGGCGCAGGGCGTCGCGGGCGGCCTGCTGCAGATTGCCGGAGAGACCGGCATGGGGAAATCGCGCCTGTGCCGCTATGCCGTGGAGCGCATTGCCCACGCGGGTGGCACGGCGCATCACTTCGTCTGCCGGCCCGACGGCGATTTCTCGATTCCCTACGTGACACCCGGCGGCGCAGCAGTGCCCGGCGCCGCGCTGTTCGACTGTCTCGCCAGCGCCGGCGCCCGAGCGCCCGAGGCGGTGATCGTGGACGACTGTCATTTCCTGCCGCCGGAAGAACTGGCGCGCCTGTCCCGCCAGGCAGCGGCCGCGCGTGGCAAGCTGGTGCTGCTGGCGGGGCGCAGGTTCTCCTATTCAGGCACGCGCCCGGCGCACGTCCTCCGGCTGGGGCGTCTCGCGCCCGAGGTGATGGAACAACTTGTTGCGGCCACGCTGGGGCGGACGCAGACACCCGCCAGGACCGCTTCCATCGTGCGCCGGGCGGCGGGCGTACCCCTGTTCGCGATTGAACTGGCGCGCCAGCACAAGCCGGACATGCTGCCGCTTGCGCTGCGCGTCCTGATCGGGGCGCGCATCGACGGCCTCAAGCTCGACCGGGCGGTGCTGCGCCGGATTGCCCGCGCCCGTGGCGCGTGGGACGTGCCGCGGCTCGCGCTTGAATTGAAGGAACCGCTGGAAGCGGTTCAGGCGGCTGCGGCAATGGCCCTCGCCGCGGGCGTGCTCAGCCAGGATGGCAGGGGAAAGCTGCGCTTCGCGCACCCGCTGCTGCGCCAGGCCATCGATCTGGCGGGGGTCGAATGAGCACCGTCACCCTCAAGGCGCCGGCGCTGTTTTCCGCGCGCCAGGGCGCTCGGCCCCGTCACCCGCTGACCGATATTTTCCGCTCCCCCGATTTGCGCAGGCTGTTGCCCGGGCTCGCGCTCGGGGCGATGCTCTACAACATCGTCGCGCTGGCCCTGCCGATGACCATCCTGCAGATCATCGACCGGGTTCTGGCCAACCAGTCCATCGAGACGCTGGTGTTTCTGGTATGCGGTGTGCTCGCCGCGCTGGTCCTCGAGGAATTTCTGCGCTCCATCAACACCCTCCTGACCGGGTGGCTGGGTGCGCGATTCGAACATGCCGCCAGCATCGCCGCGCTGACCCGCCTGATGCGCGTTGCGCAGCGCCACCTGAAGCGCGACGAGCCCGGCGTCCACGCCGAGCGCATCGCCGCCGCCGGCCGGGTCGCGGAATTCTATTCGGGCCAGGCGTTGCTGGTGCTGTTCGACTTGCCGTTCGTCCTGATATTCCTGTTCATGATCCAGGTCATCGGCGGCTGGGTCGCGGTAGTCCCCCTCGCCCTGCTGGCAATTTTCGCCACTGTCATCTGGCGCTTCGGCGGCTGGATCCGCAAGCAAGTGGGACAGCGGCACATTCGCGAAGAGCGCCGCTTCAATTTTCTGCAGGAAGTGTTCTCCGGTATCCACTCGGTGAAGGCACTTGCGATGGAAGCGCAGATGGAACGCCGCCACGAACGCCTCCAGGCGGGCAATGCGCAGATCAACGAAACGCTTTCCTACGGCAGCGCCATGGCGTCGAGTACCGGCATGCTGTTCTCGCAGGTCATGGTCATCAGCGTGGTGTTCGCCGGAGCATGGGCGGTGCTCTCGGGCGACATGACGCCGGGCGGACTGGCTGCGTGCATGATGCTGTCGGTGCGCGCGCTGCAACCGTTGCGCCGCAGCTTTTCAATCTGGCTGCGCTACCAGTCGTTCCTGTCGGCGCATGCCCGCTTGAGGGAGATTGCGCAGATGCCGTGGATCGACGATCTTGGCAAGCCCCCGCTGCCGCCGGTGCGCTCAGACCTCGAACTCAGGCAGATTACGCTCGGCCAGGGCGCGAGCGGGCCGCTGTTTCGCGACCTGAATCTCAAGGTACGCGCCGGGGAATGCGTCGCCATCCGCGGCGGCAGCGGCAGCGGCAAGAGCACTCTGCTCTCCCTGATGAACGCCATGGAGCAGCCGGACTCAGGATCGGTACTGGTGGACGGGCGCGACCTGGCCGATTTCTCCGCGGACAGCGTCCAGCGCGAAATTTCGCTGCTGGCGCAGACCGGGACCATTTTCGGCGGTACTGTGCTGGAAAACCTGACGATGTTCGATTCAAGCCTGAACGATTCGGTGCTCGAGATCGCCCGCGGAATGGGCCTGGACAACGTCGTCCGCAGGATGCGGCTTGGCTACCAGACACCTCTGGGCGAGGGCAATATCGAGACGCTGCCCGCCGGGGTGCGCCAGATGATTTCCATCGTGCGCGCGCTGGCGCGCGATCCCAGCGTCATCCTTTTCGACGAAGCGAATATTTCGCTCGACATGGAGGGCGACCGGCTGCTGCGCGACTATCTGGCGAGCCGCAAGGGCCATTGCGCGCTGGTCCTGGTGACGCACCGCCCTTCACTGCTGTCGCTGGCCGATCGAACGCTGGTTCTCAGTTCCGGGGCCTTGTCCGAGGCGGCGGCAATGCCTGAGAGCGGCGCGGCCGCTGCCGCAAATCGGCCGGGCGAGCGCACCGGCAAGCCCGCCGACAAACCGCTTGCGCCCGACGATCTGGCGGCCATGGTGCGCCGGCAGTTTCCGCAGGAGACCGATCTTTCGCGCTGCCTCGTCCCGATGCTGCGGGCGTTGCGCTGGCAGGGTTCGGCGCGCGAACTGGCCGAGGCGATGCCACAGATGATCCACAGCCTCGATCTGACCGCGTACTGCTCGGTCATGGCGAATCTTGAGCTGCTGCCCCGCCGCATCCGCGGGCGGCTGGATCGGCTCGATCCCAGACTGATTCCCTGCCTGTTCGTGCCGGCTGAGCGACCGGCGCTGGTGATCGTGGAGCGCCTGGCCGACGCTCGCATGGCCTGCTTCGACGGCGGCGCGGACCGCGTAGCCACGGTGACGCCCGATTGCGTCCAGGGCGAGATCTTCCTGTTCAAGGCCGCCGAGCCGGACACGCCCGGCGCAAGCGCGACCGGCGGTTTCTTCAGTTCCCTGGCGCTGCGCTTCCGGCCGCACATCGTGCTGATCCTGTTCCTGACCGCATGCAGCACCCTGCTCGCGCTGACGCCGCCACTATTCGTCAAGACAATCTATGACCATGTCCTGCCCACCGGCGACATCATCATGCAGGGGTATCTGCTCCTGGGCGCGGCCATCGCCCTGGCGCTGGACTTCGTGCTGCGCAAGCTCAGGAGCCGGGTGATGGCGTTTGTCGCAGGCAGGGCGGAATTCATCGTCGGCACCACCATTTTCCATCGTGTCCTCGGCCTTCCCGCTTCGGCCACTGAAAGCGTTTCGGTCAACCGGCAGGTCGGACGCATGCGCTCGTTCGAGAGCCTGCGCGACTTCTTTCTCGGCCCGCTGTCGGTGCTGGCCTTCGACTTTCCAGCCAGCCTGATCCTGGTTGCGGCGATAGCCATCTTCAACCCTCTCGCCCTGCTGGTCGTGGCCGGCGGCGCCGCTGCCTTCGTGCTGCTCGCTCTTGCGTCCCGCGGTCCGGGCGAGCGTTCAGTGGCGCAGTCCGGTCGCGCGATGGCCTCGCGCCGGGAATTCCTCGACGAGGCCATCGCCCAGATGGGCACCATACGCTCTAGCGGCAGCAGGGACATCTGGGTGGAACGCTTCAGGGAGTTGTGCGCGAGGACGGTGAGCGCAAGCTACCGCGACCAGCAGTACCACGCACGCATCAACGGCGCCGCCCAGGTGCTGGGAACGGCGACCGGCCTGATCGCCCTGGGTGTTTCCGCCTTTGCCGCGATCCGGGGCGACATTTCCGCCGGAGTGATGATCGCGACCATGATGATCGTCTGGCGGCTGACCGGACCGATGCAGAATTTCTTCCTTGCCGCGGCCGCTCTGGTCAAGATCCGCAGCAGCGTGCAGCAGATAGAAAACCTGATGCGCCTGCCGTCCGAATCCGCGGGCCGCGCGCGCGTGGCGGGCCGCCCGGCAACGCAAAGTTCGGTCAGCTTTGCACGCGTGTCTTTTCGGTACACCAACGATGCCGATCCCGCGTTGCTCGGCATCAGCCTGGATATCGCGCCCGGGCAGGTCATTGTCATCACCGGGCCGAACGGATCGGGGAAATCCACGCTGCTCAAGCTGGTCACCCGGACATTCACGCCGCAGGCCGGCACGATCCGTTTCGACGGCCTGGACATACGCCAGCTTAGCGCCCCGGATCTGCGCTCGCGCATCAGCTACATGCCGCAGAATTGCGATCTGTTCTATGGCACGGTCGCGCAGAACCTGCGACTGGTGCATCCTGCCGCATCGCAGGAGGAGCTCCAGTGGGCAATCGAGATGGCCGGACTCCTGGAGGAAATCCGTGCGCTGCCCAAGGGCTTGGACACGCGCATATCGAACAATCAGTCGGACCCGCTGCCCAACGGTTTCCGCCAGCGCCTGGCCCTCGCCCGCACCGTGCTCAAGCCGGCCGCGGTGGTCATTCTCGACGAGCCGGGAACCGGACTCGACAGGGCCGGCGAGGAGGCGCTGCAGCGCTGCATCGAATGGCTGCGCGGGCGCGCCACCTTGATGATCGTGTCGCACCGCCCCGGGCACATGCGCCTTGCTGACAGCGTGCTGTACATGGAGCAGGGCAGCATCGCCGCAATGGGTCCGTTCGACGCGATCAAGGACAAACTCATGTCGGGAATGCGCAAATGAATTCCGGAACCCCGGCCCCGCGCGGCGCCGGCGATCCGAACCCGGCCGCGCTCGGCAGCCGCGAGCGCCGCCTGCTCTCGGAAACCGTGCAGGTGGAGGAAGAACTCGTCCCCGCCTTCGTGCGCCCGCTGCTGGGCATCGCCGCGCTCACCATACTCGCCTTCTTGCTCTGGGCCAGCCTGACGCACATTACCGAAGTCGCCCGGGCGCAGGGCGAAATCATTCCGATCGGCAAAATCAAGGTGGTGCAGCATCTGGATGGCGGTTCTGTCGAAGCCATCCAGGTCGAGGAGCGCACGCTGGTCGAGGAAGGCCAGATCATGGTGCGCATGGACGGCGCGCAGGCGGCCGCGGAATTGCGCCAGATGGAAGCGCGACTGGTGGCATTGAAGCTGCGCGCCGAACGCCTGGACGCGTTCGCGGGACAGCGAGCGCCGAACCTTGCCGGCATGGCGGGTGCGCACAGCGGCCTGCTGTCGGACCAGCGCGAAATTTTCCGCACCCAGGTGGCGACACGCGATTCGACCCTTTCGATCCTCGATCGCCAGGTCGAGCAGCGCAGCCGCCGCATCGCGCAACTGCAGCAATCGCTCGCCGCCGCGAAGGATCAGCAGTCGCTTGCCGACGAACTGGCGCGCATGCGCGAGGACCTCGCCGCACGGCAGCTTGTCAATCGCACCGTGCTGCTCGAGACGCGCCGCGCCAAGGTCACCGCGGACGGCGAGGTAGCCCGGCTGACCGACGAAATCGGCGTTTCGCGGCAGGAACTGGCCGAATTCCAGAACCGCCGCGCCGACACCATCAACCAGCTGCGGCGCGACGCGCTCAACGAAATGGGAGCGGCCCGCGCCGAGACCGCGGAAGTGGAGGAATCGATCCAGCGCCTGCGGGCGCGGGCGGACCGGCTGGTGGTGCGTGCGCCCAACCGGGGATACGTGCAGGACCTGAAAGTGCAGACCATCGGACAGGTAATCCAGCCGGGCGGGCTGCTGATGCAGATCGTTCCCGACAACGCCCCGCTCGAGGCCGAGATCCGCATTCCGCCGCGGGACATCGGGTTCGTGAAGGTCGGGCAGCCGGTGAATCTGCGCGTCACGACCTACGACTATTCGCGCTTCGGCTTCGCCACCGGCAAGCTCAAGCGAATTTCCGCCTCAAGCGTAACTGGCGACGACAACAAGCCCTATTTCCGGGCCTGGGTGCTTCTTGACCACCCTTACGTCGGCAACACCCCGGGCCGCTACATGCTGCAGGCCGGAATGGGGCTGGAAGCCGAGATCGTCACGGGAGAGAAACCCTTGATAGCGTATTTGTCCAAACCCATAATCGACGTCGTTTCGCGCTCTTTCCATGAGCGCTGAGGCGGGGAGGCCGAGCGCATGGGTGTAATCAAGAAAGTGCTGTTCCGCGGCGAGATCCTCGGCAAGCCGCGTCACCGCAACCTGTTTCTGGACATGGAGGAGAACATCCATATCCACTATCGCGACCTGCGCATCGAGCTCAGCCGCGCGGAATTCGAGGATATTTCCCGCATTTTCGCGGGACAGGCGCGGGAACTGCAGGCGATCATCGAGGAAAAAAAGTACCAGGACGGAAAGTTGCCCAATGCCAACCAGGATGAGGTGCGCATCTGGACGGATTCGAAGCTGCCGAACGACGTGAAGTACCACCCGCGGCGCATTTCTCTGGAGGAGTGCGGGGACGGCTACCACTTTCACTACCGCAACCTGAAACTGCTCATCGACCAGGACGAGTTCCGCCAGTTGGCGACGCTGTTCCGCTCGCTCGACCTCGATCGTCCGTATGCATCGACCTACGATGAAGTGCACCAGCTCCTGGAAGCGAACGACGTCGATTTCGTACTCGACGCCGGCAACCTGCCCGGCGAGCGCCTTGCCATCGCCGTCGCCCAGCACCACATGCCCAAGGTGCGGGACATTTTCGGCTACATCGGCTTCAAGGCCGAATCTGGCGACTCCGGCGAACGCCGCTATGGCGGCGAGCGGCTGCTGGTGATCGCCCGGCCCGAGAAGCAGCGCAGCGCGCTGCAATACCGCCAGTTGCGCGGAATGAACTCGGTCGGCCGCGTCGTCGATTTCCTTTCCCGTCACGGCGCGGCGCGGCTGGATCCCGAGGAAGTTAACACCATCAAGTGCCAGGCTCTGGATCTGTATTACGCCCTCGCCGCGGGCAAAGCCCGCGATGTGGACACCGATCCTGAGTCCTGGCTCTATGCTCCCGCCAACCGGCAGCTCATCTTTCCTTTCCGGGCCGCCGCCACCCCGCCCGGCAAGGCCGCCGCCGAGCGCACCTACCGCGCCTGGGCGGGGATTCTGAACGAGCTGCAACTCGGTTTCGTCAAACCCGGCAAAGTGAACCTGCCGGCCGCCGAACAGGCAGCCTTGTACAAGCAGGTCGAGGAAACGCTGCTGCGCGAAGTGGCCTGCTACGCCGCGATCGACAGGATCTACCTGATGGGATCGGCGCTGCGCGGTGATATGGGCCACTACCGCGCGCCCTTCATACACGGCAAGCTGGCCAAGCTGGGCTCGGACATCGACATACTGATAGAGGTCCATCCCGCGCGTGAGCCGGACTTTCCCCGGGCGTGGCGCTGCCACGTAGCCACATCGTCGAATCACTGTTCCGTGTACCACCTTGCCGAGATTGAAATGGCCGGCGGCATCAAGGAGTGGCAGCAGCGCTATCCCAGCATCAAGTTCATTGAGCACCTGGTCGACGCCTACGTCCACTTTCCATCGCGCGGATTCGTCGCGGAGAAGGATGCCTTCCTCAAGAAATTCGGCGCAAAACTGTTCTATGACCGGACCCGCGACGGGATCGTCTATCACGGCGAGGTCGAGACGCGCATCGCCGCCCGCCTGGCCGAATTGCACGGCTTCACGCAAGTCGCGGTCGAGCCGCTGAAGGTCTCCACCGAGAATGCCGTGTTCGGCGTGCATGCGGCGGGCAGGTCCTGCGTCCTGAAGCTGTTCAAGGTATCGGGAAACTACCGCAGCAGCCGCGTCGCGGAGCATGTCGCCTACGAGGAGAAGCTGGTTGCCCAACTGCGCCAGCGTGGCATCCCGACGGCGGAAATTTTTCCGGCGAAGACCCATGCCGACGCCAAGATTGAAGGATTTCCGGCGCTCCTGTTCGAGCGCATTCCCGGCGTGGCGCAACAGCGGCCGGAGTACCCGCTGGACCGGATTTGCGCCGCACTTGCGCAGATTCATGCGGTGCAGCTCGAGCGGCCCATCGCCGCGCCGCAGAACTTTTCCTTCGATGATGTCTGCATGATCTGGCTGCCCGCTTTCGAGGACTATCTCAGGAACAACAAGCATGGCGCGGAGATTGCGCAGGCATTCGCCGGGCTGGCGCCGGTCGCGGAGCCGCTTTTCGCGGGCGAAATGCGCGCCGCGCTGTTCGCGCGCAGCCCCCCGGTGCATAACCACGGCGATGTCACGCCGAAGAACGTGTTCGCCGGAGAATCCGGCGAACCGCGTTTCTTCGATTTCAACAACGCCTTCTACGGGCCGCGCATGGCGGATGTGGTGGACGGCGCCTTTGAATTCTCGCTGGCCGAGAAGTACATCCATCTGGCTGACTTCGCGCGCTTCGACAGCTTCATCGCGCACTACGCGGCAAAGTGCGCCTTGTCGGCGGACGAGCAGGCGGACCTGCCCAGGTGGACCGATCTGGCCGGCATCATCAAGTTCGCCAAGGAAGTGCGGGTGATGCTCGAGCGCCCCGCGGAAAGCCTGCGCCGCAAACGCGCCCTGGCCATCGCCGGATTCCTGCTTTCGCGCCCGCGCACCGCTTGACAGGTCGGCAAATTCCGGCCGTGGTGGCGGCCATGGCACTGGCGCTCCCGGCCTGCGCGGAAGTGATCGGCCTGCGCTTTGTCGTCAGCTCGACGCTCGGCGCGGCGGCAACGCAGCGCAAGCTGACATCGGAAAAACTCGAGCGTCATGTCGCGGAACTGAACGGCTACTTTCGCAATAGCGGCGTCCGGCTGCGCGCGCAAATCGTCCAGGTCGAGTTTGCCCCGATGGAGACGCCGGAGGTGATGTCCCTGCTCCAGGACATGCAGCGCGAGCGGGGAGCCTTCGCCGGGATGTTTGCCAAGGCCAATGAATTGGGCGCCGACTATACGGTCGCGATAGTCGATAAGCTGATGATCCGCGGCAACCGCGGCTGCGGCCGCGGATTCGCCGTGAACCGTACTATTGCGGAAATCTCCTCCACGCGCCGCGCCTTTGCCGTCGTTGACATCGTCTGCGGCTCCCACACCCTGGCACACGAGCTGGGCCATCTGATGGGGCTCAACCATGGCTACCTGGTCGATTCCTGCCAGCCCGGCCAGGGTCATGCGAGCGCGATCGCGCCTTACGCAAACGGCTATGCGCAAGGCAACTGTGACGGCCGGATGCAAGCCGGCGAATTCGGCACCATCATGGTGGGCGGGTGGATGAAGCGGATAAACGGCGATGGCCACAGCAGCCTGCGCATGTTCTCCAATCCGCGGATTGGCGATGTCCGTTGCGGCGCGCGCGGGGTTTGCGGAGACGAGAAAATCGGCGACGAGGCCCGTGCGCTCAACGAAAATGCGCGTTACTACGCCGGGCACGAGGAGCCGGACGTGCATACACTCAAGTACGCCAGCCCCGCCCTTGCCGAATGCATCCGGGTCCGCTATCGCGGCGCCGAGATACGCGAGCTTACGGATTTGTCCTGTCCGTCCAGGGGGATCGACTCCATTGCCGGGATCGAGCAACTGCTCGCCCTGAAACGCATTGATCTGTCGGGAAACCGGATTCGGGATTTATCGCCGCTGCTGCAATTGGACCCACACCAGATCGAAACAATCGATCTCTCCGGAAATCGGGCGACAAGCTGCACGCAAGCGATGCAAGCGCTTGGCACTAAAGTGATATTTCCGGAAACCTGCGCTCGCCCCTGAAGTCTGACTGCCTGCCCTGGCGGCTGACCCGCCAAAACCAACACTATAACTTTTGGCCGTCTGGCGAGATTGCATCGCTGCTCCTACCATGACAGGAGTTGAAAAAGGGCATGGGACGGGGTCGTGGCAAACGAGACTGACAATTCGTCAGACAAACAGGAAGATACGGTCAAGAATCCGGAATCCTTGAATGAGGAGGCCCAGCTTCTTGATGACCTGACCGTGATGAGCCGGGAGCACGACCAGGAAAAGGCTCCTGACGGCCCGGAAGACCGCGCGACCGCGCCCGACCGCGTCGATGGCAGCGGCAACGAGAACCTCCAGACCAAAGCGCACAACCAGGACGAGCGCGATCCCACTCGCGTCGATGAGGGGTCCCTCAAGCAGGACGAGGGAATCGCCATTGCGAAGGGCGCCGGCGCCGAAGGGAGCGCCATTCCGAGCGCCCCGAGCAGCAGTGACGGAAATCAGGATCCTGTTCCGCACATTTCCCAGCCCTTGCCGGCTGGACAGGTCGAGTTGGACACCGGGCAGGCGGACAACGACGCGACCCCAGACGTCCGCCAGAGCGATCCGCTCACCCCGCCAGGACCGGAATCCGACGGCAACGGCCCGCAGGTGGCGGGAAATCCTGCCGGTAACAATGTGCTGGGCCAGAATTCCCAGGACCCCCAGGCGCAAGAGCCGGATACGACTTCACCGACAACGCCCACGTCACCTTCGATCTCTACAACTTCTACGACTGCGACGCAGCCGGAAACGCCCACGACGCCCACGCATCGCACCACGCCGACTACGCCAACGACAGTCACCAGCGCCACGACCCCGACGACAGTCACGAGCGCAACGACTCCGACCACGGTCACGAGTGCGACGACGCCCACGACAGTCACCAGCGCGACGACACCCACGACAGTCACCAGCACCACGACCCCGACGACAGTCACGAGCGCCACGACTCCGACCACGGTGACTAGCGCAACGACACCCACGACCGTCACCAGTGCTACGACCCCGACCACGGTCACGAGTGCGACGACGCCCACGACAGTCACGAGCGCGACGACACCCACAACGGTGACCAGCGCAACGACCCCGACTACGGTCACCAGCGTCACAACTCCGACCACGGTGACTAGTGCGACGACGCCCACGACAATCACGAGCGCGACGACTCCGACCACGGTCACGAGCGCAACGACACCCACGACGGTAACCAGCGCGACGACCCCGACCACGGTCACGAGTGCGACGACACCGACTACGGTCACCAGCGTCACAACTCCGACCACGGTGACTAGCGCAACGACACCCACGACCGTCACGAGTGCTACGACCCCGACCACGGTCACGAGTGCGACGACGCCCACGACGGTCACCAGCGCAACGACCCCGACGACCGTTACCAGTGCGACGACTCCGACCACAGTGACTAGCGCGACGACGCCCACGACAGTCACGAGCGCCACGACCCCGACTACCGTTACCAGTGCTACAACGCCGACGACGGTTACGAGCGCAACGACACCCACGACAATCACCAGCGCTACGACTCCGACCACGGTCACGAGCGCAACGACACCCACGACGGTGACCAGCGCGACGACCCCGACCACGGTCACCAGCGTCACCACTCCGACCACGGTGACTAGCGCGACGACGCCCACGACAGTCACGAGCGCAACGACCCCGGCCACGGTCACCAGCGCCACGACGGCCACCAGCGTGGTCACGCCGCCGACCGGGCCCACGCCACACACCGGCGGCAGCGGCCACGGCCAGGGCGATGGTCACGGTGGATCCACGACGCCGGCCACGCCGCCGACTGCGCCCAGCTCGACTGCGCCCACCACGGCTACGAGCGCGACGACTCCGACCACGGTGACTAGCGCGACGACGCCCACGACGGCTACCAGCGCCACGACGCCGACCACGGTCACCAGCGCCACGACGGCCACCAGTGTGGCCACGCCGCCGACCGCGCCCACGCCGCAAACCGGTGGCAGCGGCCACGGTCAGGCCCAGGGCGGCGGTCACGGTGGATCCACGCCGCCGACTCCCACGACGGCCACGAGCGCGACGACCGCACATGAAGCGATTCAGGGTAGCGCCGGCGAGAACATTCACGGCACCCGTGAGGCGGATACACTGCACGGCACCAGCGGGGACGACACCATCCGTGGCGGTGCCGGCGATGACACCATCTACGGATCGTCAGGAAACGACGACCTCGCAGGCGATGCCGGCAACGACCTGTTCGTCTTTGGCGATATTTCCGGCCACACGAATGTCGATGGCGGCGGAGGACGGTGGACCGATGTCATTGAGATCGATATGGGCCACGGCCCCGGTGCCGACGCCGGCCAAGGCGACTGGACCGTCGAGATCGACGGCCAGCAACTCGTTGACGGGCGCGAGCACGGCTCCATCGACACTCACGGGAAGCAGGGCGTCATCCACACCGAGAACGGCACCATAGACTTCGACGATATCGACAAGATCGAGTGGTAGCTGACACCCGGCGGGCGGCTTATCGCTTGTCGCGACCGGCTCGAGGGTTCGGTTCTCGGAACCGATCTGCCTTCGCCTATATACTTTATTTTATAATTCTTCTACCCGCTGAATAGCGTCATTCCGGCACTTCACTGAAGTAATTCAGTGAATTTATCAATCCTGCCTGGGCAAGGCAGCGCTCGGATGCGTCTGCGCCGCGGAACGCAGGATCTCCTCCAGCTTTTCCCGGGTCAGCAGGTTTCTATCCAGTGCAATCTCATAGACGCTGCGACCGGTGGCGAGCGCCTCGCGCGCCACCTCGGTGGCGAGCGCATAGCCGATCCAGGGATTGAGCGCGGTGGCATCGCCGATGGGATTCTCCATCAGCAGCGCCAGCCGCTGGCGATTGGCGGTAATACCCGTGATGCAGCGCTCGCGCAAGGTGTCGCAGCCGCTCCTCAGGTGGTTGATGCTCTTGAACAGGCTGTGCGCGATGATCGGCTCGAACGCATTCAATTGCAGCTGGCCGCCCTCGGCGGCGAAGCTGACGGTCACGTCATTGCCGATGACCTCGAAGGCGATCTGGTTGAGCACTTCAGGAATCACCGGATTGACCTTGCCCGGCATGATTGATGAGCCGGCCTGCACCGCCGGCAGGTTGATCTCGCCGAAGCCGGCGCGCGGTCCCGATGACAGCAGCCGCAGGTCGTTGCACACCTTGGAGAGCTTCACCGCGACGCGCTTCAGCACCCCGGAGAGCTGGACGAACGCACCCGCATCCTGCGTCGCCTCGATCAGGTTCGAGGCGGTCACCAGAGGCATGCCGACGATGTCGGAGAGCCGCTGGCAGGCAAGCGCCGCGTAATCCGGGTGGGCGTTGATGCCGGTGCCGATGGCGGTGGCCCCCAGGTTGATCTCGCCGATCAGCAGCGCCGCCTCCAGCAGGCGGTCGATGTCCTCCTGCTGCATCAGCGCGTAGGTGGCGAACTCCTGCCCCAGGGTCATCGGCACGGCATCCTGCAGCTGGGTGCGCCCCATTTTCATGATGCCTGAGAATTCCTCCGCCTTCGCGGCAAAGGCCTGGCGCAACTCTCCCATGGCGCGCACCAGGCGCTTCAGCGCGAAGCGCAGCGCCAGGTTCACCGCCGTCGGATAGACGTCGTTGGTGCTCTGGCACATGTTGACGTCCTCGACCGGATGCAGGTACTGGTAATCGCCGCGGCGGCGGCCCATCAGTTCCAGGCCGCGGTTGGCGATGACCTCGTTGGCGTTCATGTTGGTGGAGGTGCCGGCGCCGCCCTGGATCACATCGACGACGAATTCATCGAGCAATGCGCCGCCGCGGATCTCCTCGCAGGCGCGCTCGATCGCGCGCGTCTTGTCGTCCGCCAGCAGGCCGAGCGAATTGTTGGCCAGCGCCGCCGCCTGCTTGACACAGGCGAGCGCATTCACCAGATCCGGATAGATCGAGATCGAGGTGCCGGTAATGGAGAAGTTCTCCAGCGCCCGCAAGGTATGGATGCCGTAGTAGGCGCGTGCCGGCACCGCGCGGTCACCGAGAAGATCGTGTTCGATACGGACGGCGGCGGTGGCCATGACTCAGCTTGAACCGGATTTATCACGCACCGATGATGCCGCCGTCTTTGCGGCGCACCACCACGGTGGCAGAACGCGGCCGGCCCACGGGCGAGAAATCCGGCCAGTTGGAATGCTTGCGCGGTTCGCCGGGATCGCTGCCGCCGATTTCCCCGGGGTGCTGGATGTTGACGAAAATGGTGCGGCTGTCCGGCGTCATGGTGAGTCCGGTGATCTCGCAGCCGGCCGGTCCGGTCATGAAGCGTTTGAACTCTCCGGTCGCGGGGTCGGCGGCCAGCACCTGGTTGTTGCCAAGCGGTTGGTACTCGCCGCGATTGAGCGCCGAGGGTGAAACATCGGTCTGCACCCACAGCACGCCGCGTGCATCGAAGTACAACCCGTCGGGTGAGCCGAAGGCATCGCCCTTGAAGCGGCCGCGCCGCTCGGGGTCGTTGCTCGTCGGCGATCCTCCCAAGGCGAACAAATCCCAGTCGAAGCGCGTCGCGGTCACGCCACCGCGTTCGCGCCAGCGGATGATCTGGCCGAACAGGTTGTTGGCGCGCGGATTGGCGGCATCGACTCCCGGCCGTCCCGGCGCGCCGCGCACGCTGTTGTTGGTCAGGGTGCAATACACCTCACGGGTCAACGGATGCACCGCGCACCATTCCGCCCGGTCCATGGGGGTGGCGCCGAGCGCGTCGGCTGCCTGTCGCGCCTTGACCACCACGTCGGCCTGGCTGCGAAAGCCTTTGTCCGGGGAAAGGCCGTTGCGGCCGAATTGCAGCGCCAGCCACTCGCCCGAGCCGTCCGGATCGAACCGCGCCACGTACAAGGTACCCGTATCGAGCAGATCACGGTTTGCCGCCGGATTCGCCGCATCGTAGGGGCGCGCCGTGACGAATTTATAGATGTATTCGAACGGCTCGTCGTCGCCCATGTAGAAGGCGAGGCGTCCGTCCGCGTCCATCGACGGGGCTGCGCCCTCGTGCTTGAAGCGGCCCAGGGCGGTGCGCTTGACCGGCATCGCCCGCGGATCGAAGGGATCGATTTCCACCACCCAGCCGAAGCGATTGGGCTCGTTGGGATGCCGGGTGGCGTCGAAGCGTTCATCGTGCGCGTGCCACGGACCGGGTGTTCCCTTGCCGGTGACGCCATAGCGCCCGAGTTCCGCCGATTGCGTGCCGGCGCCGTAGAAGTACTGGTGCCAGTTTTCTTCGCAGGTGAGATAGGTGCCCCAGGGCGTCCAGCCGTTGGCGCAGCCGGCGTAGGTGCCCAGCACCCGCGTGCCGGTCGGATCCTGTGCGGTGCGCATCGATGCGTGGCCCGCCGCCGGACCGGATACCCGGCACGGCGTTTGTGCGCTGACGCGCCGCGCGAAACTCGACGGCCGCACCACCTCCCAGCCGGATGGTGTCAGCGCCACTTCGATCACCGACACGCCGACCGCGTGCTGCGCCTTGGCGGTTTTCTCGGCGCTCCAGTTACGGAGGCCATCCGTATGCAGCAGGCCGTCGGCGTGATACTCGTGGTTGATCGCCAGCAGGCCGCGGGTTGAACCGCCCCGGTCCAGCGAGTAGAACTTCATGCCGTCGTGGTGCATACCGGCCTGCAGCGCCTGCTCGGCGGCGGTGTTGCTCGCGTCCGGCTTGAAGGGCGGCATGCCGGCGGCGGATCCGACCGGATCGCCCCAGCGGTACAGCACCTGCGCTTCGTAACCCTCCGGCACGCGGACGGCATCCTCGGCCGAAGGCGGTATCGCGGTGAAGCCGATGCGCACCGGCCCGCCGCCCAATGCCTGACACGCGGGCAACATCGCGGTCAGCGCCGCGCCGAGACCGCCCTGGAGAATGCGCCGGCGTGAGATGTGCGCGTCGAGAATTCGCGAGAACGAGGCGGGAGGGTCGAAAGCCGGTGTGTCCTCAGCGCAGGTTGGCTCGCCGTCGGATCGCGTGGGGAATGAAGTCAATGGTCTTGTCTCGCCATGCTGTTTTTACCGGCTCCAAGGTTAATCCAGCCAAGGCGGCTTTGCCATCCTCCGCGACCAGACTCATTCGTCATTGAAGAGGCTCTGAGGATAAGCGCTGCGGGTGGCATTGAGAGACTTCCCTACGCCCAAGGACATCATTGTGACCACGGCCGAAGAATTCGAATGGCGCAAGAAGGTCCCCGGAACGATCGACTGCCCGGCCGCCCTGGAGGGGCGCGTCCTCTATGAAAGGCGTTGAGAAAGCGCTTGACGTTGTACGGTCATGGATAGACAAAACCGGGAACGACCTGCTTGCCGCTACCCATTTGCTGAAGCTGGGCGCCCGGGCACCCACCGACGCCGTATGCTTTCACGCGCAGCAGGCTGCTGAAAAGTATCTCAAGGCGCTCCTCGCATTCCGCGGCCTCGAGTTTCCGAAAACGCATGATCTCGACGCGCTTGCGCGCCGTCTCCCGTACGGGCTGCGCTCGCGATTGCACGCGATCGATTTGGCGGAGCTGACGCGCCACGCGACGGTGACGAGATATCCGGGAGCAGCGCCGGTTTCTCTCGCTGCCGCCCGGATAGCCCTTGCAGCGGCACGACCGGTACGAGCCTCCGTCCGTGACAATCTGCCGAAGAAAGCAATCCAGAATGGGAAGAGGCTTCATTTGGACAAAGCCCGCCCCCCGGCATAGAATCTTTCGCCACATGTCCCCGGGAGTCCGCAATGAAAAAACTCTGCCTGTTTTCCGCCGCCCTCGCCCTGGGCGCCGTCATCGCGGTCCCTGCCTGCGCCCAGCAGGGCGGCACCCTGAAAAAATTCAAGGACAGCGGTCGCGCGGTGATGGGCACGCGCGATTCCTCCGCGCCGCTTGCCTACACCCTGGGCGGCGGCCAGTACACCGGCTATCACGTCGAGATGTGCCAGAAAATCCTCGACACGATCAAAAAGCAGATCGGCGCGCCCAATCTCAAGGTCGAATACACCCTGGTGACTTCGCAGAACCGCATTCCGCTGGTGGAGAACGGCACGGTGGACATCGAGTGCGGTTCCACCACCAACAGCGCCGCGCGGCAGAAGCAGGTGGCGTTCGGGCTCACCACCTACGTCACCGAAGTGCGCATGGCGGTGCGGGCCAATTCCGGGCTGACCTCGATCAACCAGTTGAACGGCAAGAGTCTGGTCACCACCACCGGCACCACCTCGGTGCAGACCTTGCGCAAGCACGAGCGCGGCGCCAACGTCAACTTCAAGGAAATCTACGGCAAGGATCATTCCGATTCGTTCCTGCTGCTCGAATCCGGACGGGCCGACGCCTTCGTGATGGACGACAACATCCTCGCCGGCAACATCGCCAATTCCAAGAATCCGAAGGACTTCATCATCACCGGCGAAGTGCTGTCGGTCGAGCCGATCGCGGTGATGTTCAGGCGCGACGACGCCGAATTCAAAAAAGCGGTCGATGATGCGATCCGCGGCATGATGAAATCCGGGGAACTGGACAAGCTGTATGCGAAATGGTTCCAGTCGCCGATTCCGCCGCGCAACAGCAACCTCAACATGCCGATGGGCGCGACCCTTAAAGCGCTGATTGCGAATCCGAACGACAAGCCGATGGAAGACTACGCAAAGAAGTAGCGCGGTCGGTCCACGAAAGCCCATCCGCGGCGCGGCCCCGGATGGGCTTTTTCATTTCCGGAGAACCTGAGGCGCGATGACCTATCAGTGGGACTGGGAAGTCTTCCTGCGCGACGACGGCGGCGGGCGCAGCTACCTCGAGTGGATGCTGTCCAGCTGGGGCTGGACCCTGTCGGTCGCCGTCCTTGCCTGGATCATCGCGCTCGTCTTCGGCTCCCTGATCGGAACCCTGCGCACCGTGCCGCAGACCGGCCTGCGGCGGCTCGGCGACGTCTGGGTGGAAGTGTTCCGCAACGTGCCGCTGCTGGTGCAGATTTTCCTCTGGTATCACGTCATTCCCGCCATCATTCCGGCATTCAAGGGCCTGCCCTCGTTCGCGCTGGTGGTGTTCGCGCTGGGTCTTTTTACCTCGGCTCGCATCGCCGAACAGGTGCGCGCCGGCATCCAAGCGCTGTCGCGCGGCCAGGGCATGGCGGGGCAGGCGCTCGGCCTCACCCTGGCGCAGACTTATCGCCACGTGCTGCTGCCGATGGCCTTGCGCATCATCGTCCCGCCGCTCACCTCCGAATCGATGAACATCATCAAGAACTCCTCGGTGGCCTTCGCGGTGAGCGTCGGCGAGCTGACCCTGTTCGCCATGCAGGCGCAGGAGGAAACCTCGCGCGGCATAGAGGTGTACCTGGCGGTGACCTCGCTCTACATGGTGTCCGCGTTCGCCGTGAACCGGCTGATGGCATGGATCGAGCAGCGGGTGCGGATGCCGGGGATGATAGGCGGGGAGCGTTGATGTCCCTCCCATCATGCTGCGACCTCGAAAAGGGGCCTGGCCCCTTTTTCTGCCCATCATGCTGAACCTTGACCTCGCCTTCTTCAACTGGGAAATCCTCAGCAACTTCGTTGCCAAGGGTTTCTACTTCAGCATCCAGCTCACCCTCGTCGCCATGGCGGGCGGCATCGTGTTCGGCACCCTGCTCGCGCTGCTGCGCCTGTCGGGCCGCAAATGGCTGGTTGCCCCGGCCGCGATCTACGTCAACGGCATGCGCTCGATTCCGCTGGTGATGGTGATCCTGTGGTTCTTCCTGCTGATTCCGTTCCTCATCGGCCGCTCCCTCGGCGCAGAATTGTCGGCCATCATCACCTTCGTCGCCTTCGAGGCCGCGTATTATTCGGAGATCATGCGCGCCGGCATTCAGTCGATTTCGCGCGGCCAGGTCCATGCCGGCCAGGCGCTCGGCCTCAGCTACGGCCAGAACATGCGCCTCATCGTGCTGCCGCAGGCGTTTCGCAACATGCTGCCGGTGCTGCTCACCCAGACCATCATCCTTTTTCAGGATACCTCGCTGGTCTATGCCATCGGTGCCTACGACCTGCTGAAGGGCTTCGAGCAGGCCGGCAAGAACTACGGCCGGCCGATCGAGGCCTACCTGCTGGCCGCGGTGGTGTACTTCGTCATCTGCTTCTCGCTGTCGCAAGCGGTGCGGAAACTACAGATGAAAATCGCCATCATCCGCTGACACCTTCCCGGGATACTCACATGATCGAACTGAACAATGTCAGCAAATGGTACGGCAGCTTCCAGGTGCTCACCGAGTGCACCACCTCGGTCGCAAAGGGCGAGGTGGTGGTGGTGTGCGGCCCCTCCGGCTCCGGCAAATCGACCCTGATCAAATGCGTCAACGCGCTCGAGCCGTTTCAGAAGGGATCAATCACGGTGGACGGCATTTCGGTCGGCGATCCGAAAACCGATTTGCCCAGATTGCGCGCCCGCATCGGCATGGTGTTCCAGAATTTCGAACTGTTTCCGCACCTCTCCATCACCGAGAACCTGACCCTGGCGCAGATCAGGGTACTGCACCGCTCGCGGGACGAGGCGATCGAAAAGGGCATGAAGCTGCTCGACCGGGTCGGCCTTTCCTCGCAGAAGGACAAGTTCCCCGGCCAGTTATCAGGCGGCCAGCAGCAGCGCGTCGCCATCGCCCGCGCCCTCGCCATGGACCCGATCGCGATGCTGTTCGACGAGCCGACTTCCGCGCTCGATCCGGAAATGATCAACGAGGTGCTCGACGTGATGGTGCTGCTCGCCCATGAAGGCATGACCATGATGTGCGTCACCCACGAGATGGGCTTCGCCCGCAAGGTCGCCGGACGGGTGATATTCATGGATCGCGGCGAGATCGTCGAGGACGCGGCCAAGGACGATTTTTTCGGCAAGCCGAGATCGGAGCGGGCACAGTTGTTCCTCTCGAAAATCCTGCAGCACTAGAAATCTGATTTGTGTCCGGCGCCAAAACGCCCGGCGGCTTCATGGACTGCCATGCCCGCCAGCATGGCGGCAACGAAAACCCCTGCCTGCCAGTAGCCTGCGCCCAGCGCCACCACGGCCGGACCGGGACAAAAGCCCGCCAGCCCCCAGCCGGCGCCGAACAGCAGGCCGCCCACGACGAGCCTGCGATCGACGTTGCGATTCGACGGCAGGCGCATCGGCAAGCCCAGCCACGAGAGAGTGCGCCGCCCGGCCACTGCAAAACCGGCGGCGCCTACCGCGATCGCGCCGGCCATGACCAGCGCGAGGGACGGATCCCAGCCGCCGGCGAGGTCGAGAAAGCCGAGCACCTTGGCCGGATTGGCCATGCCCGAGACGATGAGGCCCAGACCGAAAACAAGTCCGACCGCAAAAGACACTATGAGCTGCATGACCGAGCCTTACGAAAAGACATGACGCATCAGAAAAACGATGGCGAAGCCCGCCGCCATGAAGGCGAGCGTCGCCGCCAGGGACCGCGGCGAAAAACGCGCCAGGCCGCACACGCCGTGGCCGCTGGTGCACCCGGAGCCGTAGCGCGTGCCGATGCCCACGAGAAGGCCGGCCGCGATGAGCGCCGGCACACCCGCATCGATCCGCAGCGCGGGAAGCGCACTCATCAGTGAATAGACGAAGGGTGCGGCGGCGAGGCCGCCGGTGAACGCGACCCGCCAGCCGGCCTCGCCCTTGTCCGGGCGCAGCAGTCCGGCGAGGATGCCGCTGATGCCGGCGATGCGGCCGAGGAGCAGCGCGAACGCGACCGCCGCCAGGCCGATCAGCGCGCCCCCGGCCAGCGCCGCCCACGGCGTGAACTGCAGCCAGTCAATGCGCACGGCGACCGCCCTTTCCCTCTCCCTTTGCGCGTGGCGCGCAATTTCCCTTTGCGCGTGGCGCGCAATTTCCCTTTGCGCGTGGCGCGCAATTTCCCTTTGCGCGTGGCGCGCAGAACAGGCGATAAAGCGTCTCCAGCACCGCCAGCGCGTTCGGATCGCTCACCGAGTAGTAGATCCGCTTGCCGTCGCGCCGCGTACACACCAGTTCCTGGGCGCGCAGAACGGTGAGTTGCTGCGACAGGGTGGGCTGCTGGATGCCAAGCTCCTCCTCCAGCTCGCTCACGCAGCACTCGCCCTGCGACAGGCGGCACAGCAGCAGCAGCCGGTCGGAATTGGCGAGCGCCCGCAGCAGCCCGGTCGCCTCCTCGGCCGCGGCATGCATCCTGCCCACCTCAAGCTCCAACGCGTTCGTCGCCATCCAGTCTCTCCCATGAACCCTCTAACAGATTATTGTTTTACATTATATTGACTTATTAAGTATTGCACAATAGCATCGACTCTTTCCACCGGAGACAGCCGGATGATCTTCCGCCAGTTGTTCGAACCCGAGTCCTCCACCTACACCTATCTGCTCGGCTGTCCCGACACCGGTGAGGCGGTGCTGATCGATCCGGTGGTCAAGACCGTTGAGCGCGATCTGGCCGCGCTGCGACAGCTCGGCCTGCGCCTCGCGTACACGCTGGACACGCACGTTCACGCCGACCACATCAGCGCTTCCTGCCGGTTGCGGCGGCACACCGGCTGCAGGATCGCGCTGCCGGCGATGGAGGGCCTGGCGTGCGCGGACCTCGGCGTGGCCGAGGACCGACCGCTTGAGGTCGGCGGCCTTGCGCTACGGCCGATGTTCACGCCGGGGCACACCGATACGCATCATTGCTACCTGCTGGACCGCGGCGGCACGCAGCGCCTGTTCTCCGGCGACGCCCTGCTCATCGACGGCTGCGGGCGGACCGACTTCCAGGGAGGCGACGCCAAAGCGCTGTACCGCTCGGTGCGCGAGAAGCTCTTCACGCTGCCGGAGGACACGCTGGTCTATCCGGCCCACGACTACCAGCAGCGCCGCGTATCGACGATCGCGCAGGAGCGCGAACGAAATCCGCGCCTCGGCGGCGACAAAACGCCGGAGGAGTTCGTGCGCATCATGGCGAACCTGAACCTGCCCTATCCGAAAAAGATGGACCTCGCGGTGCCCGCGAACCGGCTCTGCGGCGACTGCGACGAAGCAGCCGTCGAAGAGCTTCAGGGTATCGGCGGCCAGTCGTCCCAGGGCTGAGCAAGTCGGGGAGATGTTACCGGCGGATCACACTGCGGAGACGGCACTCGAACGATGAAACGGCCGTTTCGTGGCCGAGGTGTTCGCTTTCGGTACTCGACCCCATGCCTTTCCCGCTGCTTCGCCTATATCAAAATCCTTCATCTCGCCTTATCACGATGACATAGCGAACGAAGGTCCTGGCCACAGCGGCATACCGGCTCTCATCGAACTCGCCTGGCGGCGCCGCCCAGCGGGGCCGCGGCGCCAGGCGAGCGGCAGCCGATTGTCTCAGCGCCGCAGCGCCTTCTCCCGGATCGCATCCAGGGTCGTCGCAGTCGCAATCGCCTGCGGATCAATTTTCACTTCGATCAGCGCTGCCTTCCCGGCACCGACCGCGCGCTCGAACGCCGGCGCGAACTGCACCGTCTCCTCCACCGTCTCGCCATGCGCCCGTAGGCGCGCGCCAGCGCCGCGAAATCGGGGTTGCGCAGCGCCGTGCCGTGTTCGCGCGCCGGATACTCGCGCTCCTGGTGCATGCGAATGGTGCCGTACATGCCGTTGTTGACGACGATGAAAATCACCGCCGCGTCGTATTGCACCGCGGTCGCCAGTCGCGCAGTGTGTTCACGAAAAGCGGCGCCGGCATCATGATGCGGTTCCCCTGTGGTGTGTGACCACGCAAACCATACCCCGGCGATCCGGTTTGCCGCAGCCGCGCGAAGCGGCTCCGGACGTTTGAACGCAGTCTATCCTGAACCGTAAGGTCGAGGCGGGTCTCGACAATCTCTGCAATCTCGATTCTGTCGCGTGCGGACAGTCCTTTGTCAAGGCGGCTGCACGACAGGCGGCTGCACGGCATCGCCCTCGAGAGAGGGTTCTACGGGAGGGCAGGCTGAGGAGGGCCGGAGTCGTTGCTCTCGATCATCGACTGGATGCGCGCGCGCAGTCCCGGCAGTTCCTCCGGCGGCGAACCCTTGACGCGGAGATCCGCAAGCAGGGTTGCGGGCTTGCCGAAGACGAGCAGGCGATCAGCGCCGGCATTCCGAGAAATTTGCGCATTGCAGGCTCCATTTTCTTGTGGTCAGAGCAATCGGAAAGTCAGAGCAATCGGAAACACCGCGGGCAAGCCCGAAGATGCTACTGGCGCAATTTTCGGCTGTCAACAAGAGTGCCGACACAAAAGTGCAACGCACCGTGGTGCAGCACACGAGTGCGGCGGCGCTGTCCGGAAACAGTCGCGCGGACACTGCCGCGAACACATCTGGTAATCTGCGGACCGATCGAAAACCCGCCATCGGATGAGGCGGGTGGTCATGGCTCGGGAAGGTCGGGGCATTCAATGCGAAAGAGCGAACTGAGAATTGCCGTGATCGGCGCCGGGCTCGGCGGACTCGTCGCCGGTGCGATGCTGCAGCAGCGGGGCTACACGGTCCGGATATTCGAGCAGGCGCCCGAATTCGCCCGCCTTGGCGCGGGTATCAACCTCGGACCGAACGTGATGAAGGTGCTGCGGCACATCGGGATCGAGCAGCGGCTGCTGCAATTCGGCCTGCGACCCGTAGCATGGGTCAGTCGCGACTGGTCCTCGGGCGAATCCCTGTTCACGCTTCCTCTGCGCGGAAACACCGAAGCCCGTTACGGCGCGCCTTACATGGTGATCCATCGCGGCGATTTCCACGCCGTCCTCATGGAAGCGGTCGTGCCCGGCACGATCGAGTTCGGCATGAAGCTGAGCGGACTCGATCCCCGCGGCCCGGTCGTGGACTTGAGCTTCGAGAACGGAAACAGGGCCGAGGTCGATGTCGTGATCGGCGCCGACGGCATCAATTCCCGGGTGCGCGAAGCCCTGCTCGGTCCGGAGCTCCCCGCGTATACCGGCTACGTCGCGCACCGCGCTATTTTCCCCACGGCCCTCCTCGGCGGCCTCAAGATCCACGATGTCACCAAATGGTGGTCCGACGACGCCCACAGGGATACGCACCTGGTGGTCTACCACCTGGACAAGAACCGGCAGGAGACCTACTTCGTCAGCGGCGTGCCCGAGCCGCAATGGGACTACGGCCTGTCCTTCGTGCAGGCCGATCTCGACCGGATGCGAGCCTCCTTCGAAGGCTTTCATCCCGAGGTGCAAAAGCTCCTCCAGGTCTGCCCCGCGGCGACCAAGTGGCCCCTGTTCGACCGCCTTCCCTTGCCGCTGTGGAGCAGCGGGCCCATCGTGATGCTGGGCGATGCATGCCATCCGATGAAACCGCACATGGGGCAGGGCGCGGCGATGGCGATCGAGGACGCCGCCATCCTGGTGCGCTGCCTGGAGCGCTCGGGCGATGATCTCAAGGCGGCATTCAGCGCCTACGAGATGAGCCGGAAGGATCGCACCTCCCTGGTCCAGAAGCATTCGCGCGACAACAAATGGCTGCGCCACGAGATGGACCCCGGCTGGGTGTTCGGTTACGACGCCCTGGCGGAAAAGCTGCCCGATCCGGCGCCGGCCGGAACCTCCTAACCCGCGACGAACCCGCGCCACTGCGCATCCCTTTCGTGATGCGCGCTCCGGGGACTGGCGGCACAAGCAGGTGTTCGAACGGCAATGGGCCGAATACCTTCCGATTTGCGCCACGGTGCTCAAGCATCAATACCAACCAAACGAAGACCCTCCATAAGCACATCCCCCACCGTATATCGAAGTAGCAGAACTGCAACCGGCGGTAAACCCAGGACAGGATCGTATTGCCCCAAGCCTAAATTATCGCGCAGGGCGTGCGGCCAATCAGCGCCAACGGCTTCGAGCAAATCGTCAACCGCAATTTCGGTTGTTGCGAAGGCCGGACGACGGTCCCGTCGTTCGTTCATGCAGTCCCCAGCGCGCCAAGCCAAACTTGCAATGCAATCAGCCCACCGGCCCGGCAGCCTTGCTCCCGGATTCGCTACAATGCGCTCATCACCCTGGAGGAATTCCCGTGGTCGATGACATTCCCGGCCTGCGCCGCATCCTGAAGACGAGCAAGGTCATCGCCGTGGTCGGGCTGTCGGCGGACTGGTACCGGCCGAGTTATTTCGCCGCGAAGTACATGCTGGAGCACGGCTACACGGTGATTCCGGTCAACCCGCGTTATGCCGAGATCCTCGGCCAGCGCTGCCACAAGTCGCTCGCGGAAATCCCGGTGAAGGTCGACATCGTCGATTGCTTCAGGAAGACCGAGGACATCCCGCCGATCGCCGAGGACGCCATCGCCATCGGCGCCCGGGTGCTGTGGCAGCAGCTAGGCGTGAAGAACGTCGCGGCCGCCAACCAGGCCGAAGCCGCGGGACTGGAGACGGTGATGGACCGCTGCGTCAAGATCGAACACGCGCGGCTGTTCGGCGGATTGAACTGGGCCGGGGTGAACACCAGGGTGATATCGGCGAAGCGGCCGCAGTGGCTGCCCTATTGAAACGGGCTGCGGAATTGACAGGACTATATACTTTTTTTGTATACGAATGCCTCTCTGAGCCATACTGGGCGGACATTTCACTGAAATAATGTTCAAGATTCATGGCTGACAGAAAATTCGGCATCGAAACCCTGGCGCTGCACGCCGGGCAGATTCCCGACGCCGCCACGGGCGCGCGCGCGGTGCCGCTGTACCAGACCACTTCGTTCGTGTTCGACTCGGCCGAGCACGCCGCCAGCCTGTTCAATCTGCAGACCTTCGGCAACGTGTATACGCGGCTGTCCAATCCGACCACGGCGGTGTTCGAGGAACGCATGGCGGCGCTGGAAAACGGCCGCGCCGCGCTCGCCACGGCCACCGGACAGGCGGCGGAGATGACCGCGATCCTGACCCTGTGCGAACAGGGCGATCACATCGTTTCGGCCTCGACACTGTACGGCGGCACCTACACGCTGCTCGAGGTGAACCTGCGGAAGCTTGGCATCCAGACGACGTTCGTCGATTCCGACGACCCGGAAAATTTCCGCCGGGCGATCACGGCGAAGACCAGGCTCCTGTATGCCGAGACCCTGGGCAACCCGCTGATCAACATGGTGGACATCGAGGCGATCGCCAGGATCGCGCGCGAGGCGGGCATCCCGCTGATGATCGACAACACCGTCGCTTCTCCGTGTCTCTGCCGGCCGTTCGAATGGGGCGCCGACATCGTGGTGCACTCGGCCACCAAGTACATCGGCGGCCATGGCACCACCATGGGCGGCGTGATCGTCGAGTCGGGGAAGTTTCCCTGGGACAATGGGAATTTTCCCGGCATGAACGAGCCCTCCCGCGGCTACCACGGGGTGCGCTTTTACGAGACCTTCGGCGATTTCAGCTACACCATGAAGGCGCGCATGGAAATCCTGCGCACCTTCGGCCCTTCCCTCGCGCCGTTCAATGCCTGGATGCTGCTGCAGGGGCTGGAAACGCTGCCACTGCGGATGGAGCGCCATTGCGCCAACGCGCTCGCGGTGGCGAAGCACCTGCAGGGACACAAGCAGGTGGCCTGGGTCAATTATCCCGGGTTGCCCGACAACAAGTATCATGCGCTGGCCAGGAAATACATGCCCGGGGGCGCGAGCGGGCTGCTCAACTTCGGCGTCCGGGGCGGAGCGAAGTCCGGAGAGAAATTCATAGATGCGGCAACCTTCATGAGCCATCTTGCCAACATAGGCGACGCCAAGACGCTGATCATCCACCCGGCTTCCACCACGCACAGGCAGATGTCGGAGGAAGAGCAGGCGCGGGCCGGCATCACCCCGGACATGGTCAGGATGTCGGTCGGGCTGGAATCGATCGACGACATAGTGTGGGACATAGACCAGGCACTGCATGCGGCCGCGGCGAACTAGAACGATCCCCTCATGGCCATGACCGACATCAAGGAACTCGAGTCGCTGCTGTCGGCGCGCATGCCGGTGGTGATCGTCGAGTCCCACGAGGAGCAGAAAGTGAGCTCCATGGTGGAGCGCTTCTCGCTCCTGAACAATCGCACCTTTTTCTCCTGGAACGTGACCCAGGGCCTGCGCAGCGGACTTTCCTCCGAATCGATCTACAACACCAAGGATCTGCCCGAGGCGTTGCGCCACGTCGAGGGCTCGCCCGCGAACGCGATCTACCTGTTCCTGGACGCCCACCCTTACCTGAGCGATCCGGGGGTGATACGGACCATAAAGAACATCGCCCAGAAGGCTGAAGTCGTGCCGCGGATGCTGATGTTCCTCTCGCACCAGGTCGAGGTGCCGAAGGAACTCAGCCGGCTCGCCACGAGCTTCCGGCCGTCGCTGCCGGACCCCAAGCGCATCCAGGAAATCCTGCGGGAGGAGGCAACGCGCTACAGGGAGGCAAGCGGAAGCAAGGTCACCGGGAGCCAGGAAGCTTTGCACATGCTGATCCAGCACCTGGGCGGCCTGAGCGAAGAGGACGCGCGGCGCCTGGCACGCATGGCAATCCGTGACGATGGCGCGATCACCCTGGCCGACATCGGCCGCGTGCTCAAGGCGAAGCACGAGTTCCTGCAGTCGAGCCAGATCCTCGCGCTCGAGGCCGGCATCCCGAATATCGACGAGCTGGGCGGGCTGGACAAGCTCAAGCGCTGGCTGGCCGTGCGCCGGGAAATCTTTCTCGCCGGCGCGAGCGACAGCCCGCTGCCGCCGCCCAAGGGCATGCTGCTGCTCGGGGTGCAGGGCGCCGGCAAGAGCCTGGCGGCCAAATGCGTGGCCGGCGCCTGGCGCCTGCCGCTGTTTCGCCTGGATTTCGGCACCCTGTACCAGAAGTACCACGGCGAAACCGAGCACAACATGCGCGAGGCGCTGTCGATTGCGGCTTCCATGGCCCCCTGCGTGCTGTGGATGGACGAAATCGAGAAGGGCATCGCCGGCGATTCGGGCGGGGACAGCGACGGCGGCGTATCACGCCGGGTGCTCGGCACCCTGCTCACCTGGATGGCGGAGCGCACTGCACGGGTGTTCATGGTCGCCACCGCGAACGACATTTCCAGCCTTCCGCCCGAGCTGCTCCGGAAGGGTCGGTTCGACGAGATTTTCTTCGTCGATCTGCCGCAGGCGCTCGCGCGCGAACAGATCCTGCGGGTGCATCTAGGGCGCCACAAGGCCGATCCGTCCAGATTCGATCTCGGTGCGCTCGCGGCTGCGAGCGACGGTTTTTCCGGCGCCGAGATCGAGCAGGCGATCGTGTCCGGCCTGTACGAAGCGCACGCCGAGAAGACGCAACTGTCCACTGCTCACGTGGTGCGGGAGCTGCAGCGCTCCAAGCCGATCTCGGTGGTGATGGCGGAGAAAATCGCCACGCTTCGCGCCTGGGCCAAGGAACGCGCGGTGCCGGCCGACTAGCCGCGCCCGGATTCAACGAATCGACCCACCTTCACCTACATGCACATGGATACCGGGAACGAATGAACATCTCAGACTGGAACACCCCTTACCCGACCCGACGCAAACCCACCATGGCGCGCAACGTGGTCTCGACCTCGCAGCCGCTTGCCTCGCAGGCGGGATTGCGGATGCTGCTCGCCGGCGGCAACGCGGTGGATGCGGCGCTCGCCACGGCGATCACGCTCACCGTGGTCGAGCCGATCTCCAACGGCATCGGCAGCGACGCCTTCGCCATCATCTGGGATGGCAGGCAACTGCATGGCGTGAACGCCTCCGGGCGCTCGCCCGCGGCCTGGACCCCGGAATACTTCAAGGGCGCCAAGGCGATGCCGCCGCGCGGCTGGAACAGCGTCTCGGTGCCCGGGGCCGTTTCGCTGTGGGCGGACATGTCGCGGCGCTTCGGCAAGCTGCCGTTCGACAGGCTGTTCGAGCCGGCGATCGAGTACGCCGCGAACGGTTTCCCGGTGTCGCTGTTTACCTCCGAGCGCTGGGCCTGGCAACTGCCCGAATACAAGGGGCAGCCCGGCTTCGCCGAGGCATTCATGCCGGGCGGCGCCGCGCCGCGGGCCGGCGAGATGTTCCGCTTTCCCGACCAGGCGAAGTCGCTGGCGAGGATCGCGGCGACCCGGGGCGAAGCGTTTTACCGCGGCGAGCTCGCCGAGAAAATCGAGGCCCACGCCAAGGCCAACGGCGGCGCGATGACCAGAGCCGATCTGGCCGCGCACACGCTCGATTGGGTCGGCACGATCGCCAAGGACTACCGCGGGCTTACGGTGCACGAGATTCCGCCCAACGGCCAGGGCATCGTCTGCCTCGCGGCGCTGGGCATCCTGTCGCACTTCGACATGGCGAGCCATCCGGTGGACAGCGCCGACAGCATGCACCTGCAGATCGAGGCGCTGAAACTCGCCTTCACCGACGCCTCCCGCTTCGTCGCCGATGCCAAGGCCATGGAAGTCACCCCGGCGCAGCTGCTCGATGCGGGCTATCTGAAAAAGCGCGCCGCGCTGATCGACATGAAGCGGGCCCAGGATTTCGGCCATGGCTCGCCGCCCGGGGGCGGCACGGTGTATCTGGCCGCGGCCGATGCGGGCGGCATGATGGTGTCGATGATCCAGTCGAATTTCATGGGCTTCGGCTCCGGTGTGGTGGTGCCGGGAACCGGCATCAGCCTGCAGAACCGCGGGTCGGGATTCAATCTGAACGCGGGCCATCCGAATTGCGTCGCACCGAACAAGCGCCCCTATCACACCATCATTCCCGGGTTCGTCACCAAAAACGGCCAGCCGGTAATGACGCTCGGGCTGATGGGCGGCACCATGCAGCCGCAGGGCCACCTGCAACTGATGGTGCGCATGGCCGACTACGGCCAGAACGCCCAGGCCGCGCTGGACGGCCCGCGTTTTCGCATCGTGCAGGGCATGGACATCAATTTCGAAGACGAAGTGCCAGCGGCGACGGTAGCCGATCTGGAGCGGCGCGGGCACAAGGTGGTGGAGCTGGCGCCCGGGTATATGGATTTCGGCTGCGGCCAGTTGCTGTACCGGCTCGACGAAGGCTATGCGGCCGCGTCGGATGCGCGGCGGGACAGCCTGGCGGTGGGATTTTAAGCGACTACATCAACGCCAGCCGATGCGTTTGCGCGGAATCGCTGCGGCGGCGAGGTGAAACGCCGCAGCCGCGGCTTGAGGAAAGCAAGCCTTCATTCAGCGGGTAAAATCCTGGTGCCCGGATTCCAGCGCCAGTAGCGGCTGATGACGCCGCCATCCACGCGCAGATCGAAACCGGTGATCATTTCGGCCTCGTCGGAAGCCAGAAACACGGCGGCGCTGGCGTAATGGCGCGGGCTGGGCCTGCCGAGCGGCACGCCCTGATCGCCCGCGGTGCTGTCGCTGCGGCGCGCTCCGCCTGCGGGTTCTTCCCAGGTCACGCCCCACGCCCGGGCCCGTTCCAGGCCCTCTGCCGAATTGGTCCCGGTCGGCGTCAGGCTGTTGACGCGAATACCGTAGTCGGCCAGTTCCATCGCAGCGGCACGGGTGAAGTTCAGCAGGCCCGCCTTGGCGGTGCCGTAGCCGATGTTGCCGCGATTGCCCTGGTGGCCCTCGGTGGAGATGATGGTGATGACATTGCCGCGCCGCGCGTTCCTGATCATCGACTTTGCGACGTGCTTGGTAAACAGGAAAGTGCCGGCCAGGCTCACGTCCACCAGCCGGCGAAAATCCTCCACCGCCAGGTCGAGCAACCCCTGGCGTTTCTGGATCACCGCACCGTTGATCAGTATGTCCACCGGTCCGAACGCGGCTTCGCCCTGCTCGATTGCGGATTGCACCTGGTCTTCGCGCGTGACATCGCACAGCGCGGCGATCGCCTCGGCGCCGCGCCCGCGCAGCGCGCGGGCGCAGGCTTCGGCGTAGTCGGCGCGCACGTCAACGCATATCAGCTTTGCGCCTTGGTCGGCCAGTCCATAGGCGATGCCGGCGTTGATGTTGGGCCCGCTGCCCGTGATCAATGCCACTTTGTCCTTCAAGCGCGTGCCCTTGTGCGTCATCTGCTCTCCTTGTTCGCAACGATGCCGCTGCTTTCCCGGCGCTGTTGCACCACGGCCGGCAGCCCGCCCGGGCTTCGCGGCGCTGCGCCGGATTCGCCGCGGCGAGGCGGCGTCAGCCGCGAAACAGGGCGACCACCTTGTTCGAATTCATGATGCTCGATTCGATGAAGACGGCCCGGTCCGGTGCCCGGCCCAACTCGGCCATCGCGCCCGCCAGGCAGAACCAGTTCAGCAGTTCGTGCTGGCCGCTGTCTTCCACCTGCGCGAGGGAGGTGGCGCGCCACGCCGCATAATCGCCCCGGACCAGCGCGTCGAACAGGATGCGGTCTGCGGGCGTGTCCGGATAAAGGTACCAGTGCTTGCGGGTGAGGAAGGCATGCGACCAGCTCGCCGAAGCAACCAGCGCGACGCGCCACGGACTTTCCCGCAGCGCCCGCACGCAGGCCGCGCCCAGGTCGAAGCAGCGCGCCGGCGAAGGCGAGGGCGGATCAAAATCGGCTTCAGCCACCGGCTTGGCCAGGCTCTCCATGTAACCGCGTGTCGCGATCACGCGCCGGCCGTAACAGTTGACCGAAAACGGGACCATCGGATAATCGAAGCCGCGCCGGTCCCAGTCCAGGTAGAGCATGGAATTGGTGAACGCATGGCCGAGCGGCGCGTGCAGCGGACGGTATGAGTAAGCCATGTCAAAGTGCTGCTCGATGAGGCGACTCGTCAGGTATTTGGCGCCTTCCCTGTGGCCGCGGATGCGGAAGGTGGTGTCGGCGGCCTCACCCCAGACGTTCGGCGGCGCACCGGGTCTGGCCCAGGGCTGCACCTCGACGGCATCGTAGGCGAGCACGCAAAAGCCGGGGATGACGTCGTCGTGAAAATTCTCGTGCTGGTCATCGCCCCAGACCACCACGAAGTCGGGCCCGAATGCATCGAGGGCGGCACGCGCTTTCAGGATCTCGGCCTTGACCGCCTGCCGATGCCGTTCCGCGAACGCCGCGCCTTCGTCGCCGGCCCATTCGCGGCGCATGCTCCCGGGCCAGCCATCGGGCGTGCGGTAGCGCTCGGGCAGTCCGGGATCCTGCAGCAGGTTGCGCAGCGAGCCCGGCCTGGCGAGGCGCGGAATCAGGCCCGGATAATGGGTAATGCCGACGCCGAGGATTTCGCTCATGATCGTATTGAATGTCTCTTCTGCGATCGAGGGTGCCGCGCGACAGGTCAGCGCCGCGAGTCAGTCGCGAATCAGCCAGTTTGACTGGGCATTTCTGTAATGTAGAATTTAATTCTTTCGAATTCCGCCGTCAAGCTGACGTTCGGAACAGCCGCATTTTCCAACTCCAAGGTATAACAATATGCGCCTGCCAATGGTCCTGACTGCTGTCCTGACTGCTTTTACCGTCGCCTCCTTGCTGGGGTGCGGCGCGGCGCAGGCGCAGAAGTTTCCAAGCAAACCGATACGCATTGTCGTCGCCGCTCCCCCGGGGACGGGGCCTGACATCGCGGCCCGCCTGGTCGCGGGCAAACTGCCGGAGCATCTGGGGACTCCCGGCATCGTGGATAACCGGCCCGGGGGCGGCGGCGTTCCGGCTGCCACCGTCGTCGTTTCCGCGGCCCCCGATGGCTATACGCTTCTGGTCGGCGATACCGGCATGTACGCCATCCTGCCGCATCAGAATCCGGCCTTCGACCCGTGGAAGAGCCTCACGCCCATCACCCTTGCAGGCACGACGCCGATATTCCTCGCGGTGGCGGCGGGGCGCAACGTGTCGAGCGTGAAGGAACTGATGGCGCTGGCAAAAAGCAAACCCGGGCTCCCCTACGGCTCATCGGGAAACGGCACCGTTCATCACTTCTACATGGAGCTCTTCAAGTCGCTTGCCGGCGTCGATATGACGCACATTCCCCACAAGGGTGCCGCACCGGCGGTACAAGCCGTCATCAGCGGCGATGTTGCGGCGGCATTTGCCGGGTTCAACCTGCTTTTTCCCCAGGCGAAGGCGGGCAAGTTGAAGATGCTCGCCGTGGCATCCGAAGTGCGCTCCGCTCTCATGCCCGACCTTCCCACGATGGCTGAGGCGGGGGTTGCCGGGTTTAACATAAATTCGGTGACGTTCGGCTATTTCGCTCCCCTGAACACGCCCGTGGAGACCATCGACAGGCTGCGCAGCGCCCTGGTCAGTGCGACCCGGGACGCAGAGGTCGTGCAGCGCTTCAATGCGCTCGGCATTGAAGCGCCGGTCGATACGTCGTCGGAGCGTCTGAGCGAAACCATGCGCCGTGAACGCCAGCAATACGGACAGATCATCAAGTCCCTGGGATTGGCCATGAAGCCGTGACACGGTTTTCTGTTTTCCGCAGGACCTGCCCGGGTGCAACCGGGCCCACCGGAGGAGACGGACGTGAAGAAAACAGGATTGAAGCTCGGTTCGCTGGGCGGCGCCCACACATTCGGCGATCAGGCGTCGAAGAACATGCTGCGGGAGCGCCCGGAATTCGGCGAGATCGTGTACTACCAGACAGTGGAGGAATTGTACGACGCGGTGCTGCGCGGCGAGGTGTTCGCCGCGTGCCCCCCGGAGCAGGGATCCAGGGCCGGCTACCTGCCCAACCAGCAGGCGCTGATTGGCGCACCGGATTCCAGGTTCTATGTCATCGCCGAAACCACGCACGCGTATCACTGCTCGTTGCTGGGCAAGCCGGGCGCCAGGATCACCGACATAAGACATGTCATCGGACACACCGGTTCGGTCACCCAGAGCCGCCCCTGGATCGAGGCGAATCTCCCGGATGCCACGATCGAGATCATTCATACCAACTCCCGGGTAGCGGCCAGGACCGTCCTGGAAGGCGATGGCTCGGTGGCCTCGGTCGGCACCCCGGAGATGGGACGCGATTTCGGCCTCACCGAGTTCGCCAGGGACATCGACGGCGGCAGCGTCGGCAACTACTGGGCGGTCACGCGGGAGAAAATTTTCGATGACGCGCCTACGCGGCTGGTGGTGGCCGGGCGTTTCGGCGACGACGGCAGGCTGAGCGCGTTGATAGTGGCCCTGGCGGGCGCCGGCTACACGCTGGCGACAGTGTGCACCATGCCAACCGGCGAGGCCCTGTTCGAGTACGACTACGTGTTGAGATTGCGCGGCGCGGGTACGCTGCAGGCGGTGCAGGCGGCGCTCGCCCCGTACCCTTCGGCACGCCTTGCCGGCGCTTTCGTGCGATAAATGCAAAATCGTGAACTTCCCGTGCTGATTGCCGGCGCGGGACCCGTAGGCCTTATCCTCGCAGCCGATTTCGGCCGGCGCGGCATCGCATGCCTGCTGGTTGAAGAGAATGCGGATGTAAAACAGCAGCCCCGGGCAATGGGCATCACCCCGGTGACCATGGAGAACTTCCGGCGCTGGGGCCTGGACAGGCGCGTCTATGAGGTCTCGCTGCCGGGCGACGTCGCGGGCGACATCGTGCACGTCACCCGGGTCTGTGGCCATGAACTGGCGCGCTACCCCGCGCCATCGATTGCCGATAGCGTCGCGCGATCAGCGGAGTTGGTCGCACGCGAGCCTCTGCTCGTGCACTCGCCCTACTGCCTCACCTGGTGCGCGCAGCATCGGCTTGAACCGCTGCTGCGCGACTACGCCGCGAGCCTGGCGCCGGTCGAAATCCGTTTCGGCTGGCGGCTGGAGGAATTCGTGCAGGACGATGACGGCGTCACAGCCACCCTCGCCTCGGCCGACGGCAAGCATCGCGAGACGGTGCGCGCCCGCTATCTCATAGGCTGCGACGGCGGGCGCAGCACGGTTCGCCAGGCGCTCGGCATCAAACTCAATGGACGCGGCGTGCTCGGCCATGTGTGGGGCACCTGGTTCCGCGCACCCACCCTGTGGGAGGAACGTCCGCTGCGGCCCGGCGTCATGTACTGGACCTACGCGCCGGGTTGCGCCTCGGTCGTGTACTCCATCAATGCACGCGATGAGTGGTGGATGAACACCTACTTCCGCGCCGATGAGGCCTTCGAGGCCATCGATCCGCTGCAACGCCTGCGCGCCGCCATCGGGCGCGACATTCCGCTGGAGGTGCTGTCCTCACGCGCCTACAAGGCGTTCCAGCTCGTCGCCGAGCGTTTCGCCGAGCGCCGCGTGCTGCTGGCTGGCGACGCCGCGCACCTGTTCGTGCCGCCGGGCGGAAACGGCATGAACACCGGCATCCAGGACGCCTTCAATCTCGGCTGGAAGCTGTCGGCGGCGCTGGCAGGCTGGGCCGGGGAAAAGATGCTGGCCAGCTACGAAATCGAGCGGCGCCCCATCGCCATACGCAACACCAATCGTTCCGCCGATTCCTACCTGGCCGCGCGCAGGCTGTTCGAAATGGATGCGCGGCTGGACCAGCCGGATGCCGAAGGCGAACGGGCGCGGGAGAAATCGGCGGCGGAGATCCGCCTTGCGCTCCAGCACAAATATTCATTCGCCACGCAGCTTGATCTCGCCTACGCCGACTCACCCATCTGCGCTGCCGCCGACCCGCCCGCTTCCGGGGCCGGCAAAGCCGAGCGCATCCCTGCCGTCGAAACCGGCTGCCGTGCCCCGCACGCCTGGCTCGCCGACGGGCGATCGACACTGGATCTATGCGATCCGGAGCGTTTCATGCTGCTGCGCTTTGACCCGGCGCTCAAGGTGCGGGCGCTGCTGAACGCGGCCAGACAGCGCGGCGTGCCGCTCGCTGTGACTGACGTGGCCGACCCCGCGGCAGCGCGCGCGTACGCAAAGCCGCTGGCCATGGTGCGTCCGGATGGCATCCTCGCATGGCACGGCGGCGCCGCACCCGCAAACGCGCTCGAACTGATCGACGTGGTGCGCGGCGCGGCGTGACGGGCGAGCCGGTCGCGCTGCCCGGTGCTCCGCTCAGCCGGTCTCCTCCTCTTCCCCCCCGGCCCGCTGCGGGTGGAGGCGCATCACCAATACCTTGTCAACGCGGTTGCGGTCCATGTCGAGTATCTCGAAGCGCAGGCCGGCGATTTCGACATGGTCGGCGACGGCGGGGATGCGGCCCAGCATGTGGATGATCAGGCCGGCGACAGTGTGATAATCCTCATCCTGTTCGCCGGGCAGGTCTTCGTCCAGGTCGAGCACCGCCCTCAGCCGCTCCACACCGACGCTGCCATCGATCAGCCACGAACCGTCTTCGCGGCGGACCACGTCCTGAAAACCCGCCATGCCGGGGGAACTCAGCTCACCGACGATCGAGGTCAGCACGTCGGTCAGGGTGACGATGCCCTGCAGGTCGCCGTACTCATTCACGATCAATGCAAATCGCTGGCGGTCGCGGCGGAAATTCTCCAGCAGCCGCGTCGTGGTTACGCTCTGCGGAATGTAATACGGCGGCTGCAGCGACGCCTCGATGTCCGCAATGCGGATGGGGTCGCCCGGGACCGCGCGGCGCAGCATGTCGAGGGTGCGCAGCATGCCGGCGATCTGGTCCAGCCCGCCGCGGCAAACGACCACGCGCGCATGCGGGCTTGCGGCGATGCGCCGGCGCACCGCTTCCTCGGACTCGTTCAGATCGACGGTGTACACATCCTGGCGCGGCGTCATGATGGCAACCACGCGCTGGTCATCGAGCCGCAGCACGTTGGAGACGATTTCCTGTTCGGTCTGGTGAAAAATGCCCGCCTCGGCGCCCTGCTCCATCAGCACGTTGATCTCCGCGTCGGTCACCGGCGGATGGGAGCTGCGGCGCGCGCCGATGAGGCGCAGCACCAGGTCGCTCGATCCGGACAGCACCGCCACCAGCGGATGCGCAAGACGCGACAGCCACATCATCGGCCGCGCAATATAGGCCGCCACCGTCTCCGGCGCGAGCAGGCCGAGGCCCTTGGGTACGAGCTCGCCGACCACCACCGAAAAATAGGTCAGTCCGATCACGACCACGGTGAGCGCGATGCCGCGCGCATAATCCGCCAGAAATGGCATTGCGGCCAGCCACTGTGTCAGCGGATCGGCCAGCGCCGCTTCGCCGATGGCCCCGTTCAGGATGCCCACCGAGGTGATGCCCACCTGGATGGTGGACAGAAACATGGCCGGCTCGTGGCTAAGCGCCAGCGCGGCTTTTGCCCCGGCATCGCCCTCCTCGGCGCGGTGCTGCAGGCGCGCTTTGCGCGATGACACCACGGCGATTTCCGACATGGCGAACACGCCATTGAGGAGCACCAGCAGGATCATCAGCAGCACGTCGGTCATGGGTGAGGCGCCTGTGCGGGGCCGTAACAATCAGGTCGGACGGGCAGGTTGATTCGCCGGCGCCCCCGGGGAACCGGCGCCGGCGTCCCGCTTGTAGGTCCGGCGCCAGCGCCCTCCTTACAGGTCCGGCGCCAGCGCCCGTTACAGGTCCGGCGCCAGCGCCCGTTACAGGTCCGGCGCCAGCGCCTTCAGCTCCACTGCCAGATGCGGGTTGAGCATGGCGCCGGTGGCGGACAGCGCGGCGCAGGCACCGGCCGCAACGAACTGGCGCGCATCGCCGGGGGCGGTGATGCCGCCGCAGCCAATCACCTGCAGCGGCAATTTGTGCAGGTCGATCAGGGCAACTGCCTGCTTCACCATGTCAAGCGCGAGCGGCTTGATCGCCGCCCCGGTCACGCCGGCGCGCTCGCGGCCGGCACCGAAGGCTTCGGCGCCCGCCGCATCGACTATCCGGCGGCTGGGCGCGTTGATCATCACCAGGCCGTCGGCGGCGCCCGACACGCCCTTCAACAGCTTGAGAAAATGCAGCGGGTCGCGGATCACGCCGCTTTTCAACAACAGCGGCCGGCCTCCGGATGCCTTCTTCACGGCACGCGCCACCCGCGACGACAAGTCAGCGTCCAGATACAGCGTTCCCTCGGCCTTGCCGACGTTCGGGCAGGACAGGTTGACTTCCAGCATATGCGCGCCGGCTTCGATGGCGCGAGCGCCGAGATCGGCAAAGTCGGCGACGAACTGCGCTTCGCTGACATCGGCAGCGGCGGTCCCGACCACCGAGGCGATGAGCACCTGGCCGGGCGCCAGCGCGGCGCGGCACTTCTCCATTTCCGCCATCCAGATCTCCGGCAGCATCGAGGGCATGCCGAAAGAGCCGCCGGTGGTGTGCATGCTGGGCGCGCGATAAAGCTCGCCTGCCAGCACCACCGGCTGGTCCGGGTCCCGCATCGATGGCGCGAGCGATGCTTCCTCGAGAAACACCCAATTGGGCGCCGGCATGCAGGCGCGCGCCACGCGGCGCACCGATTTGTAGGTAAGGATGTCAAAGCCGAGCCGCGCATAGGTTTCCAGCCAGCGGCTGTTCGGCAGAATGCTCGCCGGGATGCCGAAGCGCGAGCGCACCGGCAGGCCGAAGAACGATTTCATCGGCGTGTCGGGAACAGCGGGCCACGGCCCGTGGTAGTCCGGGCCGTTGACGTAGTTCCATTCGTAACTGCGATCGAAGCGATAGGTCTTGCCGGTGGCCTGAACGTCAGGCTGCATGCCGGGGGCGACTGATGCGTTGCGATCGGGCAGGACACTCACCAGATGACTCCTTCGAATTCGACGCTGCGGCACGCCACTGTTTACCGTGCACGGCATTCTGCACTGATCCTCGGTGCCAGTCGAATTCTCCGCGCACGCACCGGACTGTGAACGCCGCCTCACCACCGGTTGCGCCCGCATTGTATCCTCCACTCTTCGAACGAAAGGCGTATCCATGTACGCAGGCGAAATTCGCGACTGGCCCCGGCGGGTGCGCTTCGGCGCGGGCAGCGTGCTCTGCCTTCCCGAGCTCATCGACGACCTCGGTGCAAGGCGGGCGGTGGTGGTGTGCGGGCGCAGCGTCGCCGGCGGCCAGATGCTGGAACGCGTGCAACAGGCGCTGGGCGCACATTACGCCGGCGTGTTCGCCGGGGTCAGGTCGCATACGCCTTACGAGGACGTCAGCGCCGCCGCGGACACCGCCCGCACCCTGGATGCCGATGTGATCGTCTCGGTGGGCGGCGGCAGCGCCATCGACGCCGGCAAGGGCGTGGTGCTGTTTTCGGCGACGGGCGGCGACTTCGCGCCCTACGCTATCGACTATGCGGCCAAGGGCATGGCGCGCCAGCCACTGGGCGCGCCATCGATCCGGCATATCGCCGTCCCGACCACCGCGGGTTCAGCCAGCGACGTGATGCCCACTGCCGGCATACGCGACCCGAAACTGCCCAGAAAAATGCTGTTCTGGGACCAGCGGCTGGTCCCCGATGCGACCATCCTCGATCCGCAGATGGCGGTGCACGCCGGCCCCGAGCTGACCGCGGCCACCGGCATGACGGCGGTGGCGCGCGCCATCGAGTCGCTGTACTCGAAGCACCGCCATCCCGTTTCCATGGGGCTCGCGCTGCACGCGGCGCGGCTGATGCGCGTGGCGCTGCCGGTGAGCGTCGCCGATCCACGCGATCTTGTCGCGCGCGCCGATTGCCAGTTTGCCTGCCTGATGTCGGGCACGGCTTCTATCAACGCGATGGCGTCGCTGGTGCACGCCATCGGCCACGTGGTGGGCGGCCGTTACGGATTGCAGCACGGCATCTCGCACGCGATTCTGCTGGGTCCGGCACTGCGGCGGCTGCTGCCGGCGATCGGCCCTGATTTCCGCTACGTACTGGAGGCGCTCGGGTGTGCGCCAACCGCGTCCGCGAGCGCGGCCGCCGATGCGGCAGCCGCTGCCATCAACGACCTGCTGCGTCGCCTGCCGCTGCCGCAGCGGATGCGTGAGGTCGGCATGCAGCAGGCAGACATCGCGGAGGTGGCACGCGGCACGATGGGCGATTACATGATGGCCAACCTGCCCGCGCCGCTGGCGCTCGGCGATGTCGAAGCGCTGCTGCGCGAGGCGTGGTGAGCCGCGGCGGCAGCACCTCGCCGGCGAGCGCCGTATCACCTACGGCCTCGCGGCAGCTCGCCGAATGGTGTGCCGGTCTGCAATGGCGCGATGTGCCGGACGCGGTGCGAGCACACCTGCCGCTACGCCTGCTCGACACCACCGGCTTGATTCTCGCCGGCGCCAGGACCCCGGCCGCCCAGGCAGCGCTCGCGCTGGCGCAGGCCAGCGGCGGCGCCCCGCAATCCAGCCTGTGCGGCAACGCCGGTGTACGCCTGCCGGCCGCCGCCGCCGCGCTGGTTCACGGCACGGCTGCGCACTGCCGCGATTTCGACGACACCTTCGTCGATTCGGTGGTGCATCCGGGCAGCGTGGTCATCCCCACGGCACTCGCCGTTGCCGAAGCGGTGTCGGCCAGCAACGAAGAATTTGGTACGGCGCTGATCGCCGGCTACGAAGTGGCGGCGCGCATCGGCGCCGTCGCCGGTCGCCGTTTTCATGCGCGCCACCTGCACGCGACCGGCGTGGTGGGACCGCTCGCCGCCGCTGCCACCGCGGGCCGCCTGATGCGTCTTTCCGGAGAGCAGATTGCCTGGGCGATGGGACTTGCCGCCAGCATGTCGGGCGGCCTGATGGCGTTCACCATCGATGGCGGCTGGTCGAAATGGCTGCACGCCGGCTGGGCGGCGCACGGCGGCATCGTCGCGGCGGAACTCGCGGCGCGCGGCTTTCGCGGCCCCGGGCACGTGCTCGACGGCGGCCAGGACCTGTACAGCGCGCTGCTGCACGGCGAGGCCGTCGAGCGCAGCGCCCTGACCGGCGACCTGGGCGGCCGCTGGCGGGGCGCGCTCGCCCAGTTCAAGTACTACCCGTGCGCGCACGTCATCCAGCCCTATATCGACGCGGTCATCGAGCTGGTGACGCGCCACAATCTGCGCGCCGCCGACATCGACGCCATCGAATGCGCCATCGCCCCGTGGGCGGCGGCGATCGTCGCCGAGCCGCGCGAGGCGAAGCTGCGCTTTGACAGCGAACTGGAGGCCATTGCCAGCCTGCCCTACCAGCTCGCCGTCGCTGTCGCCGAGGGCGGCGTCGGGCTGCGCGCGCTCGAGGCGGGCCAGCGCGCCCGCGCGGACATCGCCGCGCTGGCGCAGCGCATCACCCACCGCAGCGATCCGGATCTGGGCCGCAGCTTCGACGGCGAGGTGAGCCTGCGCACCACCTCGGGCGCGCAATACGTTCAGGCAGCGCTCACCGCCGGCATCGATGCCGCCAAGCTGAGGGCGAAATTCCTGCGCAATGTGACGCCGGTGATGGACCGGCAGCACGGCGCCGCCGACGCCGCGGCTGCGGCGATGGCGCTCGCCGCAGCCGCTGCATTGCTCACGCCCGGCGCGCCGGACTGGCGCGCCGCCGCCGCGATGCTGCGGGACGCGAGCCCGGCGGCATCGCCCGCGCCTGCATCAACAACCACCGCAGCCTGAACTGGAGAAGACCATGAAGCACAACGCCAAGCTTGCCATGCTGTCTGCCGCCGCATCGCTGTTCGCGCTGTGGTACACGCCGGCCCACGCCCAGGCGCAGGAGTGGCCGACCCGGCCGCTGCGCATCCTGGTGGTCGCCTCGCCGGGGGGGCTGCCCGACCTCGCCGCGCGCAACATCGCCGCGCAATTGCAGAAAACCCTGGGCCAGCCGGTCATCGTGGAGAACCGCGCCGGTGGCGCCGGCAACATCGCCACCGAAGTGGTGGCCAAGGCGGCGCCCGACGGTTACACCCTGCTCTCCACCGGCAGCAACCAGGCGGTCAACCAGATTCTGCTGCCCAATCCGGGCTTCGATTACGAAAAGGATCTCGCGGCCATCGCCATGATCGGCGAGTCCAACATGCTGCTCATCTCCAGCCCGTCGTTCGCCGCCAATAACGTGAAGGAATTGATTGCCCTCGCAAAGAAGCAGCCGGGCGGCGTGTCAATGGGGGTGTCGGTGCTCGGATCACCCAATCACGTCGGCGCCGAACTGCTCTCCTCCATGGCCGGCATCGAACTCAATTTCATCGTGTACAAGGGCATCGGCGCCACCCTGCCCGACCTGATGTCCGGCAATCTGCAACTGAGCATCGGGTCCTTTCCCGGCACCATCGGCCAGGTGAGGGGCGGGCGGGTGAAGGGACTTGCGGTCACGCGCCTGAAGCGCGAGCCGCAGGCGCCGGAAATCCCCACCGTCAATGAATCCGGATTGCCCGGTTTCGAGATGAACACCTGGATCGTGCTGATGGCCACCGGCGGCACGCCGCGCCCCGTCATCGAGCGGCTGGGCGCCGAAGCGCGCAAGGCGATGGCGCTGCCCGAAGTGAAAGCCGCGATGGAAAAGCAAGGCATCGAAGGCTCGCAAATGACCCCGGCCGAAACCGACGCCTACATCAAGGCGGAAGTGCGCAAGTGGACGCCGGTGCTGAAGAACGCCAAACTCAAGGCGAGCTGAAAGCGTGTTCCAGTAATCTTCAGGATTTACAAAGCATGAGCACCGTCTGTCGGGCTTCTGCGGGTATTTGGAGATTATTTTTGATATAATGGCGAGATCATTCCCGGTCTGGCGCGCGGTTCCGGGTGAGTAGAAAGATTCGCTTTGCGAGCGGCGGACTTCCGGGGTCGCATCCCCGCGGGCGGAACCCCTGCTCCGCCCTCCGGTCACACCTTGCTGTTCCCCACCCACCCATGGTGCGAGATGTCGAACACGATGCCGTTGGGGTCCTTGAACTTGCGCTCGAAATCCACGCCGCCGCCGCCCTTCAGCTCGCGGTGGAAGGCGCCGCCGTTCGCCTTGATCTGTTCGGACATCCGCTCCAGGTCCTCGACGATGAAGCCCATGTGGTGCAGACCGACGAAATCCTTGCCGCGCTCGTCGCCGGCGGCATCATCGGTGTGGAAGTGCAGGATGGTCAGGTTGAACACGCCGTCCGAGAGCGAGATGCCGTCCCCATACGGCGTGACCGCGGTGTTGACCCGCTTCATGCCGAAAGTGTCCTCGTAGAACTTCGCGGTGGCTTCCATGTCGGGCACCGAGATTGCGATGTGACGCAGCTTTGCCATGTGAGTCTCCTTCAGGTAATCGTGTTCGTCGATGTTGAAATCGTTGACAGGTCCTCGACCAGCGGCGCCAGCAACGCAAACAGGTTGGCCTTCGCCTCGAATCCGACACCCGGATGATCGGGAATCCGCAGCGTGCCATCCTCAACCCGGGCGCCGTCCCAGAATCCGCCGTAGGCGAGCGCCGCATCCGGCGCCGCCTCGTGCATGCCCAGGCCGAGCCCGGCGACGGTGTGCGCGGCGAACAGGTGCCCGGCATGCGGCACGAAGCGATCGCGGCGCCAGCCCGCGGCTTCGAATGCCGCGATGATGCGGCGGTACTCGCCGATGCCGTAGGCAAGCAGCGGGTCGAATTGCAGCAGGTCGCGCCCGGCGCGCAGCCCGCCGTAACGCAGCAGGTTGCGCGCGTCATCGAGAGAGAACAGGTTCTCCCCGGTGGCGACCAGCCCCGGCGCCATGGCGGCGTAGCGCGCCAGCAGCGCATAGTCCAGGGGCGGCGCGGGTTCCTCGACGAATGCCACGCCGCGGGCGCCCGTCATCGCGAACCAGCGCTTCGCTCCTGCCTCCTCCAGTTTGCCGTTCACATCCACGGCGACCTGCGACGGGCCGCCCATCGCCCTGGCCGCCGCCTCGATGCGCTTTTCATCCGCCGGCTCGCCGCCGACCTTGATCTTCACCAGCCGGTAGCCTGCGTCGGCTGCGCGCTGCACTTCGTCGCGCAGTCCGCCCGCGCCCCGGGCGCCCGGCTCATCCGCTCGGAAATGCCCGCACGAGCCATAGACGCGTATCGTCGCGCCGGCTGCCACCGTGCCGTAGCGTTCGGCGAGCGCACGCCACAGCGGCAGACGTTTCAGCTTGGCGCGCGCATCCCACAACGCGGCATCGAGCAGGCCGACCGCGCCCGGGCGCTCGCCATGGCCGCCGTCCTTCTCATCGCGCATCAGCGCGCGGGTACACGCATCCGGATCGATGACACCATCCGCGTCGAGCAGCGAATCCGGCGCCGCCGCCAGCAGCCGCGGCATGAAGCGCTCGCGCAGCAGGCCGCCCTTGGCGTAGCGGCCGATGGAATCGAAGGCATAGCCGATCACCGGCCGGCCAGCGACGATGCGGTCGGTGACCACCGCCAGCGCCGAGGCCGTCATGCCGCCAAAGCCGATCGATGCGTTGCGCATCGCCGAGCCGATCGGAACGGTGCGCTCGCGTACGGATACGATCCTCATCGAACCATGACCCTCGGCCGGCCCACAGCCCACATTCGCCCGGTCCCTTTGCGTTCGTCAGCGGAGGGGTCAAGTGTAGCGCTTCAGACGTGCCAGTCGAGCCATGCGGATTTTCCCCGCCGGGAAACGCCATCCTCAGCGCCCGCATTCTGAAAAACGCCATGATACCGGCGCCGACACGGGTCAGAAGGCATCAAGACGAAATAGTTATATTATTTTGTAATGTATACTATACAAAATATACTGTTATAATGTTATTTATGTACCTAAAAAGATTGGCCGAACAGCGCCTGAATGACATTCTCGCGGGTGACAAGGTCGGCATGATTCTCGGCGCGCGGCAGGTCGGCAAGACGACTTTGGTGGAACGCGTCCTGGCAGGGCAACCTGCGGTTTTCCTCAATTTCGATGTCGCGGTGGACAAAGCGCGTTTCCTCGCCGCCGCCGCTTTGGCGCCTGGCGATGCGCTGCGCTCCCTGGGCAATCCACCGCTGCTGGTGATTGATGAGGCACAGCGTCTGCCCGAGGCTTCACGCATCATCAAGGGCTGGCACGACGCGCGGCTGCCCGCGAAGTTTCTCCTGCTCGGTTCCTCCCCGCTGAATTTGCTCGATCAGGCGGCGGAAAGTCTGACAGGTCGAAACCGCAAGCTGGTGCTGCCGCCGCTGCTGCTCTCGGAGACGCTGGGAACTCAAAGCTGGGCCGGCGCGCAGGCCACGCCCGAGCATTTGCGCCGTCATTTCGCGCCGCAACTGCGGGCATTCCTGATGCAGCGCCTCGCTTTCGGGAGCTATCCCGAGGTCGTGACGAGCGATGCGCCCGCGCGCCTGTTGCGCGAACTGAGTTCCGACTACCTCTGGAAAGATGTGCTTCAGGCGGGCCTGGTCAAGTCGCCGGACGTGATCAAGCGCTTGCTGCTGTTGCTCGCGCATCAGGCGGGCTCGGAGGTGTCGGTAAACGAAATTGCGACACAGCTGCAAATGGCGCGACCCACGGTGGATCGATATCTGGACCTGCTTGAGCAGACGTTTGTCATATTCAGGCTGCCCTCGTTCAGCACCAATCCGCGCAAGGAAATCTCCAAGAGCCAGAAGGTGTTTTTCTGGGATACGGGCATCCGCAACGCCCTGCTCAACGCGTTTTCCACCGATGAATTCCGGCCTGACATAGGCGCGTTATGGGAAAACTGGGTCATTGCCGAGGTGGCCAAGCGCAATGCCCTCTCAGGCTCGCCGGCGGAACTTTTTTTCTGGCGGACGCGGGCGCAATCGGAGGTGGACCTGGTAGTGAAGCAGGGCAACGGCCTGCGTGCCTTCGAGATCAAATGGTCGTCTCGCCGGGTGTCCGGCCGGGCCTTTCGCGACGCCTATGGCGTGGAGATGGAGCCGATTCGTCCGGACGATCCAATGATGGTGGACATTTTCAAAGCATAGCGGGGACACCGCGAAGGTCGAGGTGGAACCGTAACCGGATCAAACCCGCGCCGATTCCAGCGTCGATGGATAAAACAGATCCTCGGGCTTGACGGCCCGTGCCGCCAGACCCTGGCGCACCGACCAGCGGGTCATGACCTCGAGTTCCCCGAGATTGTTCTTAAAGCCGTAGCGCCAGAAATCCCCGCCCAGCAGCGCCCGTGTCTCCTCGAGCTCCGCAATCAGCCAGGGCACGGTCGCCCTGAGCGCGGTGACATCATTCAGGTCTTCGATGCAGATGCGCTTTGCCTCGACGAACGCCTTCATCACGCTTGCCGGCAACCACGGATGACGCTCGGCCAGCGAACGCCGGATGGCGAGCATGTGCATGATGGGAAAAAGTCCCGTCTTCCTGTAATAGGCGACTTCGGCCGCGCGGTAGTCGGGGAACAGGCGCCGGATGCCCGGCATGCCGCTCTGAAAACACGAGGGCGCGCGCGCCGACACCAGCGCGCCGATCTCGCCCCGTGCCAGCATGTCGGACAACGCTCGGTCCTCCGGAATGGCGCGGACGACGATGTCAGGCGGCAGGTTGAGCGGAAATTTTCCGTAACGGCCCGGTTGCTCCAGGCCGCCAGTGCGCCAGGTGATGGCCGAGGGCGCCACGCCGTATTCCTCCTCCAGCATGCCGCGCACCCACAGTGCCGCGGTCATCGCATAGACCGGCACGCCGACCTCGCGGCCGCGCAGGTCTTCGGGCCGCGAGATGCCGGCGTCGTCGCGCACGTAAATCGCCGAATGGCGGAACATGCGCGACAGGAACACCGGCACCGCGATGTAATCGTCAATGCCGCGCGAGCGGGCGATGATGTAGCTTGAACCGGACAGTTCGGCCACATCGAACTCGTGGTGGGTGGCGGCGCGATAGAAACCCTCCTCCATGCTCATCGGCAGGTAGTTGACCTCGCAGCCTTCGATCGCGACCCGGCCGTCGATGATTGCGCGGACCCGGTCATAGTCGCCGGTGGCGATGCTGAGCGGCAGGGCGGGTTGCCGGCCTCGCGTCGGACTCATGGCTTCATCGCCGCGCGCGCCTGCTCGGCCAGCCGGTCCATGTGCGCGATCGCTTCGGCCTTTTCCCGGGTTTCGGCGAACTTCAGCGCTGAACCGAAACTTGGGTGCGCGGTGCGGTAGCGTTTCTGATAATCCAGATGCACACCCGCCGCCGCCGCGGCATGCCAGGGCCAGCGCGGGTCGTACACCATGCGCCTCACCATCCCGATGAGATCGGCTTTTCCTGCCTGGAGAATGTCTTCTGCCTGTGCCGGCTCGGTGATCTGGCCGATGGCCATGGTCGGGATGCCGGCGCCTTCACGCACGCGCTGCGCGAAGGGCACCTGATAGCCCGGACCGGCAACGATCTTCTGCTTCAGCAGGCTGCCGCCGCTGGAGGCGGTGATGTAGTCACAGCCGCGCGCGCGCAACGCGCCGGCGAGCGCCACCGAATCATCGAGGTCCCAGCCGCCCTCGATCCACTCGACCGCGGAAATGCGCACGCCCATCGGCTTGTCCTGCGGCCATGCGGCGCGGCACAGGTCGAAAATTTCCAGCGCCAGGCGCATCCGCTTGTCGCGGCTGCCGCCGTAGCCGTCATCGCGCAGATTGGTGAGCGGCGAGAGGAACTGGTTGACCAGATAACCGTGGGCAAAATGCAATTCGATCAGATCGAAGCCGGCGCGCCCGGCGCGCCGCGTCGCATCGACCCAGGCGCGCTTGATGCGCTCGATGCCGGCCGCATCCAGCACTGCCGGCGGGGAGTGAATGCCGTCATCGAGGAACGACGGCGCCTCGGGCTGCCACCAGCCTTCCTCCGCGTTGAGTCTGCGCCGCGCGGCGAACGAGGCGGTGACCGCGCCCTTGCGTCCGGCATGGGCAAGCTGCACCCCCAAGCGCGCCGTGCCGTATTCCCGGCAAAAACCCACCACCCGCTGCAGCGCCGCCTCGCATGCATCCGAATACAGACCCAGGCACAGATTGGAAATGCGCCCTTTGGGCTCGACCGCGGTCGCCTCGGCAATGATGAGGCCGGCGCCGGACATGGAGAAATTGCCCAGGTGCGCGAGGTGCCAGTCGCTCGCGACGCCGTCTGAGGCGGCGTACTGGCACATCGGACCGAAGACGATGCGGTTGGGAAGATCCAGTTCGCGCAGTCGAAACGGCGAGAACAGCAGGTTTTGCGTCATCAGTTGCTCCCCGCCGCCGCGGGCCGGGGCACGTCGTAGAAGTTGAGGGTCATGGCGATCATCGTGTACAGGCCGATCAGGCCGATCAGATCGGACACGCCCTTGTGGCCGAACTGTTCGAGGGCGCGGCGGTGCAGATCGTCACCGACATGGCGCTGGTGGTTGAGAGTGTAAGCCAGCTCCCAGGTCAGGGATTCCACAGGGTCGCTGAAGTCCGGCTTGCGGCCCTCGCACAGCGCCGCTATCTGCGCCTCGCCGATGCCTTGCTTTCTCGCATGGTTCACGTGCATGGCCTGCTCGTACCCGGCCTGCCAGAAGTGGGCGCCGACCAGCACCACGATCTCCTTCTGGCGCTTGGTGATGGCGGCGAGCTCGGTGACATACAGGCCGAAGGGCTCGACCACGTCGACAAAATCCGGATTGTGCAGCCAGGCGCGCAGATTGATCGGCACGCGCCCGCGCGGTCCGGCGCTGATGCGTTCGACCAGGGCGGCCTGGCGCGGGGTGCGATCCCCGGGTGCGATTTCGAATGGGCGGGATTGTCTTGCCTGCATGGCTACTGTTCCTTCCGGTTGAGTGCGCTCAGGTCGAACACGCCGGGATCGGGTCTCACCTGGATCGGCGCGCTGATCCCCTGGTCAAAGGCGTGTTGCCGCTGCGCATCGCGGGTCAGTCGCGCCTGTCCGGACAGGCCGGCCCGGTCATGACCCCACAGGCTGGGGCCGAACAGGTTCCTGACTTCCCAGGTGGCATCGTCCACCAGCAGGCCGCCCCAGCCATGCTCGATCACCACCCCGCTCGGCGATTCGACGTAGAACGAGGTGACCAGGTCATTGGAATGGCGCCCCAGGGTCGAATAGATGCGCCCGGGGTAGTCGCGCAGGGCGACATCGTAGGCGCGGCCGACGTCATCGAGATGGTTGGCTTCGACCATGATGTGCGCAATCCCCAGGCCCGGGCCCTCCGCAAAGGCGACGCTGTGGTGCCGGCCGTTGATATGCATGAACACGCGCCGGTTCGGTGTCAGCACGTAGTCGCTGACCTTGAAGCCGAGCACGCTGCAATAAAAATCGCGTGCTCGGTCCAGATCCTGTGTCCTCAGCACGACGTGGCCGAACCCCAGTTCGCCGGTGCGAAAGCCGCTGATGGGGCGTGGCGGCCTGAAGGCTGCGCCTTGCGCGAGCCCGTGGTACAGCTCCAGCCGGTGGCCCGCCGGATCGACGAAATGGAACATGTCCTCGATGCGCCGCAAGGCGAGTTCCTCGCCGGTTGCGGTGGTGACGGCAATGGCGCGCTGCGCCAGTTCGGCGCGCGCCGCGGCCAGCTCGGCGGCACCGCCAAGCTCGATGCCGAAGAAAGCATTGCCGTCCTCTTCGCCCTGGCACACCAGGATGCGGTGACAGCGCTCATCCATGCGCAACCGTAACACCCGGCGGCCAGCCGGCGACACCCGGCGGCCGACCGGCGACGCCCGGCGGCCAGCCGGCGCCACCCGGCCTTCCCCCGGCAGCACCCCGCCATCAGCCGGCAAGGCCGTGTCGAGCACCTGCATCCCGAGCAGGCGCTCGGCGAATCCGCGCCAGCCATCCAGGTCGCGCGCATCGAAACCGACGTAGCCAAGGTTGGCCGGATGCATGGAAATCCTTCCTCAGGCGGTCATGGCGCTGTCGGGGGCCGCGCCCGGCGCGGCCCCCGGCAGCGCCGATTGCACCGGGATTTCTGTCCCGGTCGCCGCAAAGGCCAGGCGGACGAGGCGCTCCGGGTTGGTCTTGTCGTAGCTGAGAAACAGGTTGGCCAGCAGTCTGACCGGGTCACCCTGGTGGTAACGCTCGTATTGCACCTGGCGCTGTCCGAAGGCGTCGCCGCACACGTCCCACGCCATTTTATAGAGGCCAACGCGCTCTTTTGCGGACATGCCTGCCGCGCCCTGGTAGTAGCGCTCGATGTCCGCCGCGATCGGACTGTCGAAGTCCTCCACCGAGGGCATCATCTGCATGCCGCCGGCGCCGACAATCTGCAATATCTCCACGACCCGGGAGTACTGGCGCGCCGTCAGCATGCGCGCCGTCGTCAAGGGCAGCATGGCCGGCGCGAGCGGGCCGCCCGGACCGGGGCGGGCTTCGACGATGGCACGCACCAGGCAGCCCTTCATCAACTCGACGTAGTGCAGGCACTCGCCGATCATGTGCTGCACGTGCAGGAATTTCTCGGCGCCGTTGGCCTTCGCCACCTGCATCAGCAAGCCGACGACAAACTCGAACTTGACCAGGCCGCGCACCGCGGCCTGGTGGCTCGAGTGCATGCGGCCGGTATTTTTTGCGGCGAAATTGTTGATCGCCGGCACGTTGTTCCAGGCGAACACGCGATCCCAGGGCACCAGCACGTCCTTGAATAGGATCAGCGTATCGCTGTCCTCGAAATTCGCCGCCAGCGGATGGTTACCGGGCAGGCGATCGCCATCGTCATACGGTTCGCGGCATATCTGGCGTATGCCTTTTGCATCGATCGGCAGGGCAAACATGAAAACGTAGTTGCTGTCCTCGACCTTCTGCCCGCCCATGCTGTAGACCACCACTTCATCGGCGATCGGCCCCATGGTGGCGAGCATGCGCGCGCCGCGCACGATCAGACCGTCCGGGGTTTCGCGCACCACGCCCAGATGGAGGAATTCGTCGGCCTGCTCGCCGCTCAACCTCGCACGGTCGATTTGCGGCGTCACCAGGGCATGGGTCAAAAACAAATCGTTGTCGCGCACATGGTCCCGGTAGTTGCGCAGGTTGTCCGCGTAGCGCTTGCCGATGGGCTCGGCAAGCAGCTCGGCCGACTCGGCGAACCCATGGATGAAGCCGTTCAGGAAGTCCGGCGAGCGGCCCATCATGCCGAGCGTCGGCTCGGCCATCAGCCGGTAGGCCTCGGCGCGCTTTTTCAGATCCTCGGTCGTGGTACAGGACATGAAGGCGGTGGCGGCGCGCTCACCGGTGTCCGGACAGATGAAGGTCATGACATCCTGGCAGCGCGGGTCGTGCTGCAAATCGTACAGACCGGCGGTATGAGCGAGCGGCCGGACGAAAGCGGGATGGGTGGTGACATCGACGCGCTGCCCGCGCACCCAGACCTCGCGCGGCCTGTCCTTCAAACCCTGGAGGTACTGTTGCCCCGTTCGTATCGCCATGACTACTCCCTCAGGTTGCCGCACGCCCCGATTGCAGCGGTTTATCGCCCGCCCTTGAATCGCAACAGATGCGATTGATTGCGATACATGGGCTGACGGTGCGTTGCCGGTAATTGCGCAAAGGTACCCATGCCGCGGTCAGAACGGCACGGCGATGGCGCGCAGCGGCGCATCGCAATTGATCAAATCGACGCGCTTGAGCCTGATTTTCAGGCCGGCGCCGGTGCGCCGCAGCCAGTGGCTGCAGCGCGCGCTGAACCATTCGACCGACCCGGAACGCGACAAGGCCAGCAGCAGCATCGAATGCACCTCAAGGCCCGCCGGCTCCGGCGAACTTGCCATGATCGAACCCAGATGGTGGTGGGTGCGCGCAGCCGGCGCCTGAACGTGCATTTGCGGATGCAGCAGACGCCGCACCCGCAGGCGCAGTCCGGGCTTGTCTTCATGGATGAGCGACAGCACCGTGTCCGCCGATGGCTGGCCCGGCTCAGAGGGCAGCCAGTACACGCCGTCGTCGGCGAACAGCTCCAGCCATTCATCGAAACGCTGCTCGTCGAGCAGCCGCGCTTCGTGCAGCAGAAACAGTTCTACGTCGCGCAATTCGTCCCCGCGCAGCCAGTTCATTGCGAAACGCCCGGCGGATTCATTGCTCGTCCGTCATGCACGCCCGCCACGCCCGCAGTTGCGCGCGCATCGCCAGTTCGGTGATGCCGGGAGCCGATCGGGAGCCATCGGCCTCGAGCCGGTCACGCAGCAAACCGCGGCTGACATCGATCCAGTCGTTCGCCGGATCGTTCAGGCCCTGCTGGCAGCGTTCGAAAATTTCCAGATCGTCCGAGGCGACCAGCGATGCAGGCGAACTGGCGGTATTGAGAAAGCGCAGGCTGAGCTCGAACATTTCCCCGGGCGCGCCGTCCAGCCGGAACAGCTGGCTGGTCACCAGCGTGTGGTCCGCCGCCAGCGGCTGCAACACCCGGATCACCTGGAAGCGCGAATTGAGCGTCATGCCCGGCCAGATGATGTTGTTGAAGCGGTCAACCCCGAGGATCGCGGCGGCACCCGCTTCGCCGTGCCGTGCAACGAGCAGCGCCCGGTAGCGCTGGAATACCGGATCGTCGCGCTCCGAGGCGATCACGCCCTCCCGGTAAAAGCCGCCCATGTACACGTGCCCGCCGGGAAAAGCGCGCAGCGGCACGCCGTCCCACTGTTCCAGGGAAAGACCGTTCGACAGCAGCATCTGCGCCGTCTGACCTGCCGGTCCGGGGCTGTCCGCGATGTCCTTCTCGCGGCGTGCCGCCGCCACCGAGCTGGCGTGCACGAAACCCGGGTGCACCAGATCGACTGCGTTTTCCAGAAACATTTTCCAGTTGCCGCGGTACGCCATCTGCAGCCGGCCGCCCGCGGCGGTCACGGTTCCGGCGGGCGAGCGATCGACCAGATTGTCGATGGCGCCGGCCAGTCCCCCGAGAAACTCCGGCAGGTCCGGGCCGCTCACCGCATGCGAGGCGAACACGAAACCGCGATAGCTGGCGACGCGCGGCACCCGGGTGAGACCAAGCACGGCCCTGCGCCCGGCGAATCCGGTCGGATAACTTCCCTCGTGCGGCACGCCGCTCAGGGCGCCATCCAGGGCGTAGCTCCAGGCATGGTAGGCGCAGTGAAAGCCCCTGGCGTTGCCGCGACGGGTGACGGCGATGCGCGCGCCACGGTGGGCGCAGCGGTTGTGCAGCAGCGCGAGCGAGCGGTCGGCCTGGCGCACCAGCAGCACCTCATCCAGCGCCAGGCGCGTCAGGATGAAATCGCCCGGATCCGGCACCTCGCTCTCGTGTCCGACGTACAGCCAGACGCGCCGGAAAATGCGCTCCTGCTCCGCGGCGAACACCGCCGCATCGGTGTACACGGCGCGGTGCACGGCGTCCGGCCGCACCAGTTCAGCGTAGGGAGTCATGACGGATATTTAATTTTATCGGGCGTGACGCTCAGGGGGCAATCAAGTACAAATCGAGCCCATGTGTAACGAAGTTCTTGAAATCCTGATCCAGGGAAATCATGCGCAACCCCGCCGCGATCGCGAAGGCACTCAGATACGCATCCATCCAAACCTTCGGTGATGCCGTGTCGCGCGACGCCAGACGATGCCAGAGTGCAAGCACTCCCGGCGGCTCCTCCCGTTCACAGACTTGAGGCAGAGCCAGCAAGGCACCCAGCGCCAATAAGGCATCGCGATTGGTCAAGCCCTCCGCGCCGTAGGCTTTCAACAGTGCTGGAGTGGATGCCAAACGAAGAAAACTTTGCTGCGTGGAGCGGCACAAGACCGCCGGAGCAGCGGGTGTCGCTTTCCGCAAGACTTGCCGGGCCGGTTCGTGAAACGGATGGATGGTGAAGATCGCCGCAATCCACACATTCGTATCAAGAAGAGATCCCGGCACGCTTCGAGTCCTCCTCGGTCAGAGTTTCCTGTTCGAGCTTGAGCAACTCTTCTACGTTCATGCGAGAAGCCGAAGCATCGGGACGACACCGGATAACCGGCAGCCCGCCTTCCCCAATCTTCACAAGCGAACCGAGCGGAGGCCTTTCCGGCTGCCTTGCTGGTGCGATTCCGAGCCCCTGCCTGAGGTACTCGGCGACCAGATCTTTCACCGTCCGCCCCTGGACAACGGCACGCAACTTTACCTCCCGAATTAACTCATCGGGTAAATCCAGTGTTGTTTTCATTGAGCAAGTTTACCAGCTAACAATCTTGCCGTCTAGCTGGTCCCCTCTCTAAGAACGAAGTAAATAGCCCCCGGCAAAGCCGGGGGCTTTAATTTGTGAGCCGCTCAAAGCGGCTTCAGGGGTCGCTGACGCGGCCCCCAGTTCTTTGGCCACCTGAAGGTGGCCCCTTTCAACGCCATAGCATCAGTTGCTCCAACTTCTTGTCCTCTTCCTCCTGCGCTCGAATATAGGTCCGAATCACCGCCTCGTCCCGCCCCACCGTGGACACGAAGTAACCTCGAGCCCAGAAATGTTGACCGACGAAACTGCGCTTCCTCTCTCCGTACACCCGTGCCAGATGAATCGCACTCTTCCCCTTGATATACCCAACCACCTGCGACACCGCGTATTTCGGTGGAATCGCAATCATCATATGCACATGATCCGGCATCAGGTGCCCTTCTTCGACTCGGCTTTCCTTCTGTTGCGCCAATCGCCGGAACACTTCCCCAAGATGCTTGCGTAGCTCCAGGTACAACGTCTTGCGTCGACACTTCGGAATGAAAACGATGTGATATTTGCACTTCCACTTCGTATGACTTAGGCTTTGACTCTCGTCCATCTGCGAACTCCCTTTCGTGTGCTTGGCGGCTCACGATTGGAAGTTTCGCGGATGGACTCCCGTATATGTCAAACTTCTACTGCCTCCCCGGCAGAGCCGGGGGGCCTCTCATGGTGGGCTAGTAGGTCGAGACCGCGTTTGGCAACCAGGCTGGTCATTGGCGGCCTCGACCACCGGGTACAGCTTGCCCGCGGTGCGCGCCGTGGCTTCCTCAGCAGCCGCCAGATGACGGATCATGTCGTTCGCATTCGGCACGCCCTCGACCTCCATGATCGAGGCGAGCTTGACGAACTCCTTGCAGGTGCCGGGCTCAGCATGGCCGAGCGCGCGAATGCGTTCGGCCATGATGTCGATCGCATTCCGCTGCTCGGTGTACTGGGCCATGAACATCTGGTGCAGGCTGTTGAACTGCGGCCCTGTAACGTTCCAGTGGAAGTTGTGGGTAATGAGATACAGCGTTGTAGCTGTCGGCGAGCAGCGCGGAAAATCCTTGCGCGGTCTTCTGCCGCTCGTCCGCGCTGATCCCGATATCGATCGAAGGGGCCTTGGCTTTTGTGGCGTTCATGATTAATTCTCCTTGTTGAAAATCCTCTGAGATCACGCCAGATCGAAGCGATCAAGGTTCATCACCTTGTTCCACGCCGCGACGAAGTCATGGACGAATTTCTTCTGCGCGTCCGAGCTTCCATAGACTTCAGCCAGGGCGCGGAGTTCGGAGTTTGAACCTAAGACGAGATCGACACGCGTGCCGGTCCACTTCAGTGCACCCGTCTTGCGATCGCGGCCTTCAAACACGTCAGCGTCTTTCGAAGCGGCCTTCCACTCAATGCCCATGTCCAGCAGGTTCACGAAGAAGTCGTTGGTCAGCGCCTCCGGTTTCTTGGTGAAGACGCCGTGCTGGGCCCCTCCGAAGTTGGTCTTCAGGACGCGCATGCCGCCAACAAGAACCGTCATTTCGGGCGCGGTCAGCGTCAGCAATTGCGCCTTGTCGACCAGCAACGCCTCGGCCGATACGCCGTACTTGCCCTTGACGTAGTTGCGAAAGCCGTCCGCGATCGGTTCGAGCACGGCGAATGAGACCACATCGGTTTGCTCCTGTGCAGCGTCCATGCGTCCCGGCGTGAAAGGAACCGTCACCTCGTGACCGGCGCTTTTCGCCGCTTGCTCGACGCCGGCGCAACCGGCCAGGACGATCAGGTCGGCCAGCGAGACCTTCTTTCCGCCGGACTGCGCGCTGTTGAACGCGCTCTGAATATCCTCCAGAGTCTTGAGCGCCTTCGCCAACTGGACAGGCTGGTTGACTTCCCAGTCCTTCTGCGGCGCCAGACGAATGCGGGCACCGTTCGCGCCGCCGCGCTTGTCGGAGCCACGGAACGTGGACGCCGACGCCCAGGCGCTCGAAACCAGCTCGGAAACAGACAGACCTGAAGCCAGGACCTTGCCCTTGAGAGCAGCAATGTCCTTCTCATCAATCAGCTTGTGATCGACCGCGGGAATCGGGTCTTGCCAGATCAGATCTTCCTTCGGGACTTCCGGGCCGAGATAGCGGGCGCGCGGGCCCATGTCGCGGTGCGTCAGCTTGAACCAGGCGCGCGCGAAGGCATCGGCGAATGCCTGCGGGTCGTCGAGGAACCTGCGCGAGATATTCCCGAATTCCGGGTCGAAGCGCAGCGTCAGATCGGTGGTCAGCATGGTCGGCTTGTGCTTCTTCGACGGGTCGTGCGCGTCGGGAATGATCTCCGGCGCGTTTTTGGCCACCCATTGCTTGGCGCCGGCCGGCGACTTGGTCAGCTCCCATTCGTACTTGAACAGGTTCTCGAAGAAGTTGTTGCTCCACAGTGCCGGAGTCTTGGTCCAGGTCACTTCGATGCCGCTCGAAATCGTGTCGCCGCCATGCCCCGAGCCGTAGTTGCTTATCCAGCCCAGGCCCTGCGCTTCCAGCGGCGCGGCTTCCGGCTCGGGACCCTTGTGCGATTCCGGGGCCGCGCCATGACACTTGCCGAAGGTGTGGCCGCCGGCGATGAGGGCGACGGTCTCTTCGTCGTTCATCGCCATGCGGCTGAAGGTGGCGCGGATGTCCTTGGCGGCAGCCATATAGTCGCCGCTCGCGTTCGGGCCTTCCGGGTTGACGTAGATCAGGCCCATGTGGGTGGCGCCGAACGGCCCCAGATCCCGATCGCCGGTGAAGCGCTTATCGACGCCCAGCCACGCGATTTCCTGACCCCAGTTCACGTCCTCGTCCGGCTCCCACACGTCCGCACGGCCCCCGGCAAAGCCGAAGGTGCGGAAACCCATCGACTCGAGCGCGACATTGCCGGCGAGGATCAGCAGGTCAGCCCAGGAGATCTGCTTGCCGTACTTCTGCTTGATCGGCCACAACAGGCGGCGCGACTTGTCGATGTTGACGTTGTCGGGCCAGCTGTCGAGGGGTGCGAAGCGCTGCTGGCCGCGGCCGCTGCCGCCGCGGCCATCGGCGATCCGGTAGGTCCCGGCGGCGTGCCAGGCCATGCGGATGAATTGCGGCCCATAATGGCCGAAGTCCGCCGGCCACCAGTCCTGCGAGTCGGTCATCAGCTTGACTAGGTCCCTCTTCAGCGCCTTGTAGTCGAGGCCCTTGAATTCCTTCGCGTAGTCGAAGCCTTCGCCCATCGGGTCGGATTTCGAGGAATGCTGGTGCAGCAAATCAAGCCGCAACTGGTTCGGCCACCAGTCGCGATTCGTCCTACCGACGCCGGCAATGTGGTTGAACGGGCACTTTGTTTCGGTTGACATGGTGTTCTCCTGGTGGTTGAGATTTTGGCGTTTGGGCGGGAAGTCTCAGGCGATGCTCGCCATAATGCGAACATCTTCCGCGATTCGCCGCCCGGAAAGCTCAATGCGCGCAGGCGCCGGTTTCCGGGACATTGCAATCGAGTGGTTCATTGTGATCTCCTTGTGCCTTTTACTACGCTCCGGATTCTGGGCTCGCCTGTACAAATCATCCAACGAATAATATTGCGCATCATTATCGAAAATTACGATGATGATGGCATTCAGCCATGACAGTCTTGACATCGATCAAACAACTGCACTACCTGGTCGCAATTTCCGAGCAGCTGAACTTCACGCGCGCGGCGCGATCCTGTTTCGTCACCCAATCGACGTTGAGCGCGGGATTGAAGGGGCTGGAAGAAGTGCTCGGCGCACGACTGGTGGAGCGCGACAGACAGACGGTGCTGCTAACGCCGATCGGGAGTTTGTCCCTCGGCTGAACGCTAATTCGGGCGTCGGCTGAACGCTAGTTTTGGGATCGGCTGATCGCCACCGCCTCGAAGTAGGGCCGCATCACGCGGTGCACGCGGCAGATGGCGGCGTAGCGGTCGAGCTCATCCATCTTGAAGCGGCGCCCCTGCCATGTTTCCCGCAGCGCCTCCAGCGCCACGTCGAGGCCGATCTTGTTGCGGTACTCGAAGCAGTCCGCCAGCGTCTTGGCGACGTTGTATACGCGCACTTTCCAGCCCTCGACCTGGTGGCTCTCCGCCCCTTCGGTGAGCGCCGCGCCGGTGTAGCGCACGATGCGAAGCCGCGGGTAGCGCAGCGCCGGACGCCGCGCGCGCCGGTCGATCGCCATCCATACCTTGGATGGAAGCTGCGTCCGGAACCAGCCGCTTCGTCATGGTGGGGAGCACAAGTTTGCCGGTGTTTTTGACCGGGAATACAGGCAGTGCCGTTGCAGCCGGGACCGGCTGCGCTATGCCCGCTATTTCGACTTTTCGGACAGGCCGACGCTGGCCATCCGGAGCGCGTAAAGCGCTCCGACAGATCGAAGTTCCCTTGCGTCCCGCTACTCCACCTTGATGCCGGCCTGCGCCACGATGCCCTTCCAGCGCGGCATCTCCTGGCGCAGGAATTCGGAAAATTCCTCCGGCGTGTTGCCTATCGGGTCGATGCCCAGGTCCAGCAACTGCCTGGCGAACTGCGGCTCTTTTATGATGCGGTTGATCTCGCGGTTGAGCTTGAGGACGACGTCCTTGGGCGTGCCCTTGGGCGCAACCATGCCGAGCCACACGTCGATGTTGAATCCGCTCAGGCCCGATTCGTTCAGGGTCGGAATGTCGGGGGCGATGCCCGGACGGCGCAGCCCGGTGGAGGCGAGCGCCCGGATCCGGCCGTCGCGTATCAGCGGCAGCGCCGGCACCAGATCGCTGAAGGTGACCTGGACCTCGCCCGCCACCGCCGCCGTCAGGCTGGGCACGCCGCCCTTGTAAGGCACGTGCACGATATCGACACCGGCCATCTTGTTGAACTGCGCCAGTCCCAGATGCGCGGTGGTGCCGTTGCCCGAGGTTGCGGCGAACGTCGCGCGCGGCTTCTCCTTTGCCAGCGCAATCAGGTCCGCAACCGATTTCACCGGCGTCTTCGCGCCGACCACCACCACCAGGCCGGCCCCGCCGGCGATGATCACCGGCTCGAAATCGGCCAACGGATCGTAGCCCACGTTGGCATACAGCACGGGGTTGGTGGTCAACGGCGAATTGGTGGAGATCAGCAGGGTATAGCCGTCGGGCCGGGCCTTGGCCACCAGCGCCGCGCCGATGCTGCCGCCCGCGCCCGGGCGATTGTCCACGACGATCTGCTGGCCCCAGGCTTCGCCGAGTTTTTGCCCGAGCGAGCGCATCAACACGTCCACCGCGCCGCCGGGGGTGTAGGGCACGACCACCCGGATCGGCCGATCCGGGTACTGTGCGCCCGCCGCGAGAGGGAGCCCGGCGCACAGCGCCAGGGCCAGCCACCGAATTGTCCGGTGAATTGTCCGGTGAATTGTCCGAAAAACCCTTTGCATGGTCATCTCCTTGTCCTTTTTCTCGCCTGCCGCTTCAATCGGCGTGAGAGTACATCGGTTTGCCGGGCGCCGGCAGCTCGGCGCGGAGTATCGCGCCGGCATCGGCCTCGGTGATGAACAGGCTGCGATTGCCGGGACCGCCGAAGGCAAGATTAGTGACGAAATCGCCGCGCTCGTTGCGGATGGCCCAGCGCAACTCGCCGCGCGGGCTGATCCCCCACACCGTGCCGAAGCCGGCATGGGCCACCCATAGATTGCCTTCCGTATCCACGGCGAGGCCGTCGGGCCCCGATCCGCCCGAGAAGGTAAAAAACGCGCCGACTTTGCCGACCTTGCCGTCTTCCATGATGGGCATGCGCCAGATCGCATTGGCGAAGGTCGCCGCGACATAAATCGTATTCTCCGCGGGGCTGAGCGCGATGCCGTTCGGCCCGGGAACATTGTCTATCAGACAGTCCAGCCGCCCTCCCGCGGCAAGGCGATAGACACAGCCGATCGGCGTTTGCAGGCTGGCGCCCTCGAAGTCGGTGAAATACAGATCGCCATTGCCGGCGAAGACAAGATCGTTGAGCCCTCTCATGCGCTTCGCGTCGGCCTGGTCGAGCAGCGGCGTCACCGCGCCGCTATCGGGATCGAGCAGGAGCAGCATGCGCTTGCGGTCGGTGATGAAAATGCGCCCGTCCCTGTGGATTTTCAGGCCATTGGGCCTGCCGTCATACTCGGCAATGACGTCGAAGCGGCCTTCGGGCGAAACGCGGAAAATCCGGCCGGAATAGACATCGACGCAGTAAAGGCGTCCCTGCCGGTCGAACGACGGTCCTTCGAGAAAGCTCTCCAGGTACACGACTCCGCCGCGGCTGTCGACGCGCCGGTGGCGCTCGGCGCCTTTCTTGCGCAACGAGCCGGGCACCGATGCGAAGATGCTGCAGGGTAGCGATTGGGGCTGCGATAACACGGCGGTGTTCTCCGGTCAGCGTGGTGAAGTCGAAGCAGAATTTTTACCCTGCGCTGCGGCGAGCCAGGCGCGCGCCTCATCCAGCAGCGCTGCTATTGCCCGTTCCACCACACTGGGACCGCTTGCCGCGCGGGACGCCGTCCGGGCTTTTGCCGTCAGTTCCGCGTGGCTGGTTCGCAGCACCTCGAAATCGAACGTCGTCGGCGCGAGCTTGCGGCCGAGGACGATGTCCATGATCTCCTGCTGATCGATTTCCACGTCGCGTCCGGTCTCGGCGCGGATCAGGGCGCGCAGGTCGGGCGCCGCCTCGCCGTGGTGATGGGCGCGGGCGAGGCCGCCGAGGAGGCGGTGCGCGGTGCGAAACGGTACGCCGAAATCATAGACCAGCCGGTCGTGCGCCTCGCTCGACCCGGCGAAATCGAACGTCGCCTTGCGCTTCATTTCGTCCAGATCGAAACGGCCCCCGGCCACGGCCTCGGTGATGTAGCGGGTCCAGGCAACGACGTCGGCGGCGGTTTCGTAGAGGCTGGCCGAATGATAAAGCGGCTCGGAGCCTTCCGATGGATTGATCGATGCGGCCATCTCGCCGGCCAGGCGCGTCGCCGCCATGGTGGCGCCGCCGATCACCGCCTGCAGCCCGAACGGCACCTTGGCGTGCGGCAGGGCGCTGCTGCCCCCGGCGTGCTCGTCGGCCAGTTCGAACAGCCCGAACTCCGGCGTCATCCACACGCGCAGGTCCTGCGCCAGTCGCGCCAGATCGACCGCGACCAGCGACAGCGCGAAAAACGGCTCGGTGAACTGGTCATGCACCCAGATGCCGTCACGGCGCAATTGCGCGCGGCGCGTGAAACCGAGCCTGGCATTGACGCGATCGTAGAGCGCCTTCACTGCTGCCCGTGAGCCGAACATCGCCGGGCCGTTGTCCAGGCGCCGGTCGATCTGCGCTATGCGCTCCAGGTGGCGCTCGAACAGCGTCGCCCAGGACAGGAGATATTCACCCAGGGTGGTGAAACCGGAGTGCTGCAGATGGTGATAGTTCGGCGCAACGACTTCGAGCACCGGTTCGGCCTTCGCCGCGAGTTCGCCGACCATGGACGCAATCGCCTGGCGCTCGTCATGCAGCACCTGGCGAAAATACAGTCGCGGCAGGTAGCAGCGCAGGCTCTCGCCGCGGTTTCGGCCCAGGTGCAGCCACGCGGTATTGGCCCGCCCGGCCTTTTCCGCAACCCAGGCTTCGCGCTGGGCGACGATGTCCGAGGGCGGAACCGTGGTGTCGAGGGTATCGACGCCGTCAAGCAGTTCGAGCAGCGCGGCGATGAGATGGCGCGCCGGCTCCTCGGGCGTGAGGCCCGCTTGGGCAGCGGACAGCACGTAGGCGATGTCGCTGGCGAGCATGTAGCGCGCCGTATGACGGCTCGCGCGCGCTTCAGGCACGTTGACGGCGCGCACGTAACCGTCGGATTTGCGGCCGGCCAGCCGTCCGGCCGGTGCATCAGCAGGACCTTTGGCCACCGGTTCCTCCGAAAAATATCCAACCCGGAATGTAACCCGTCCGATGCTGATTGGCGACGGCGACGCGCGGCGGTGCGCGCCAGGCACGCGTTATCAAGGAGCGTCGCATCAAGAGGCGCTGCCGCCGCCCGTGGACAACCCCATCTGCTTCAAGACCGCCCGACCCATGGCCCCGTACGGGTTGGTGAACGTCTCCTGCATCTCGAAATGGTTGTAGCCCTCGCAGTAAATCAGTTCGACCGTCTTGCCGGCTGAGTGCAGGGCTGCGGCAAATTCCCTGGTCTGACGCTTGAATTCAGGGGTTTCCTCGGAACCATAGAGCAGCACGATGGGCGAACGGATGCGCTCCAGATGGCGTTGCGCCGAGAGCGCCTGCTCCGCCTCGTCGGTGAATTTCACATAGGCACTGCGCTTTGACAAGCGCGGCCCGCGCAGGTCGTACATGCCGCTGCACAGCGTGTATCCCTTGACCGCATCAGGCGGAAGGCCGAATTCCTTCTCCCAGTCGGTGATCGCCACCACGCCGCCCAGGTGGGCGCCGGAGGAGCAGCCTGAAACGTAAAGCCGCGCCGGATCGCCACCGAAGCTCGCTGCGTTTTTGTGTGCCCAGGCGACGGCGCGCTTCACCTGGTCCGCCATCAGCATCAAGTCGCCGCCCGTCTGATCCACGTTGTCGAAGTCAATGGCGACGTAAACGGCGCCGGCGTCGCCCAGCATCTCGGCCGGGGTGGAAAAATCGCGCGCGTTGCCGGCGCGCCACGCCCCGCCGTGGATGAAGACGTTGATCGGCGCGGCCTGCCCGCCTGAGCGGCGGGCGGGGAAAATATCCAGCATTTCGTTCGCCGTCGTGCCGTAGGCTTTGCGCGCCGGCTCGCCCAGCCGGCGCCGCGTGGCGTCACTGTTGCGGCTGCGGCGCAGGTGCACCAATTCGCGGTTCGGCGCGTACACCGCCTGGTCGTAGGCGTCGTCCAGCGCCTTCTGGTCGTACTCGAGGAAAACTTTCTGCACCTGGTCTCCCATTCGAAATTTGTTCGAAACTTATGCCATGGCGGACAAACACAGCCACTCAATACGCCCGTATCTCGACCTCGTTCCCGTCCGGATCCAGAAAGTAAATCGACATCGTCCGGCCCTGGGCGCCCCAGCGTGAGATCGGGCCCCGATGGATATTGACGCCACGTTCCTTCAGTACGGCAATGCTCTCTTCGAAGTTGCCCTTTTCCACAACGAGGCAGAAATGCTCCAGGTTGCCTCTCACCTTACCGCGGATGCCCTCTGCAACGGACAGCGGGATTTCCTCTCCGGGTTTGATGGGAAACAGATCAATCAAGGTGTGTTCGTTCAGGCGCACCGACGCGAACGGCACGCCTGGTGCGCCCGACCTGAATTCTTCGACACGCTCGCCCTTCAGACCCAGAATGCCCGAGTAGAAATCGAGCGAGCGGTCCACATCCATCACGTTCAGGACTATGTGATCCATCCCGATGATCCTGATCGCACCCATGATTCGGCTTTCTGAATGATTTTCGCATGGATGGCCGTTGCACCGGGCCCGGTCGCCCCGCGCCGCTCATGTCATCCGACCGGCCCGCGCTCCGCAATGAGCGTAGCGCCGGCTTTCGCGCCGGCGCCACGGCGATCCTGCGATTTGTTCTTCGGCCCGGATGGCTTCGCCAGACGCGAGACCCTTACTCGGCCACGATTCCCGCCTCGCGTATGACCCTGGTCCAGAACGGGTATTCCCTGCTGATGCGCTCGCCGAGTCCCTCGGGCGTGCTGGGAGAAAGGGTAATCCCGAGGGGAGCGAGCTTTTTGCGCGTCTCAGGCGCCCGCAACATATCACCTACCTCGCGATTGAGGCGGTCCACGATCGGCCGGGGGAACCCCGCCGGACCGAAAAGCGCAAACCAGGGCGATACGTCGAAATCCGGCACGCCCAATTCCACCATTGTCTGCAGGTACTTCGTCTCCTCGGGACGGGTGGTGCTCGTCGCAGCCAGCGCCCGCAGCTTGCCGCTGCGCATGTGAGCCAGCGTCCCGCCCCCGCCCTGAAACATCATGTCGATTCGCCCGGACACCAGATCGAGGACGGCTGCGCCGCTGCTCTTGTACGGTATGTGCAGCAGGTCCACCTTGGCCCTCGCCTTGAACATCTCGCCCAGCAGGTGTTGATGGGTGCCATTGCCGATCGAGGCAAACGTGAGCTTGCCAGGCTGCGCTTTGGCCAACGCGATCAACTCATTGACCGAACGCGCCGGGACCGAGGGGTTGACGACAAGATAAAACAGCGACTCGGCCACCATCGAGATCGGCGTGAAGTCACGCTGCGGGTTGTAGGGGAGGTTCTTCATCATGATCGGGTTGAATATCATGGTCACCTCCGAGGCCATGAAAATGGTGTGGCCATCCGGGGACGACTTGGCGGCCGCCTCGGCCGCGATCACCTCGCTCGCGCCGGGCCGGTTATCGACCACCACCGGCTGTCCCAGCCGCTCCGAAAAATGCTGGGCCACCGCGCGCGCGATGGTGTCGACCAGGCCGCCCGCGGCATGGGCCACGATGAACCGCACCGGGCGGTTGGGATACGCTGCTGCCGTGCCCTGGGCGTGGGCGGTGGCCGCAAGCCAGAACGATGCGCAGCACAATGCGAGGGGAAGGAGCCGTCGTCTGGTTGTCATCAGCATTGCGTCGAGATGCCCGTGTCCTTCTCAAGACGGGAAAACAGGCACGGGCATGCAGTGCAGTGCATGCCCCCTCTCGACTTCCTCCGTGTGGTTGGGCCTGTTTACGTTGCGGATTGTCTCAACCCCTGCCCGGATTGTCCATATGCGACTCGTGGCAGTTCCTGCGCCTTGACAGTGGCCGGGGACCCTTATACGCTCGCTGTGAATTGCGCACCTGATGGAGCGATTTTTTCCCGCCGCAATCAAACCAACGAACAGGAGTGGGTCATGGGTGAAGGCCGCAGTTTCCAACTCGCCGAGCCCGAACCGGGTCCACCGGCAGATCTTCAATGGTCCGGCGGCGACGCCCACATCCCCGACTGGATCTACACCGATCCGCGCATCTACGAGCTGGAGCAGCAGCGCATTTTTCAGGGGGCAACCTGGAATTTTGTCGGACTCGAATGCCAGGTGCCCAGGCCGGGCGACTACATCCGCTCGTTCATCGGCCCGATTCCCGTCATTGTGGCACGCGATGCGGAGGGCGAGATCCGGATCTTCGAGAATCGCTGCGCTCATCGGGGCGTGGAGTTCTGCCGCAGTTATCGCGGCAATACCAAGCAATTCATCTGCCCCTACCATAACTGGACTTACGACCTGCGCGGCAAGCTGGTGGCCGTGCCGTTCCGGCGCGGGTTAAAGAGCAAGGGCGGCATGCCGGCCGGCTTCGACATGGCCGAGCGCGACCTGCGCCGGCTCAACGTGACGCGGCGCCACGGCGCGGTTTTCGCATCGTTCTGCGAGGACATGGAGCCGCTCGAGGAATACCTGGGGCCCGAAATCACCCGCCAATTCGACCTCATCTTCGACGGGAGCGAGCTGACCTTGCTGGGGATCCACCGCAATACGCTGCCGGGCAACTGGAAGCTTTACATGGAGAACCTGAAGGATCCCTATCACGCGCTCATGCTTCACACCTATCTCACGACGTTCGGGCTTTTCGTCACCAGCAACGAATCCAACGTGCTGGTCGATGAGCTCGGCCGGCATTCGGCGTTGATGTCGCGCCGCCCGCCGGCGCGCCCGATAGTGTCCGCGGAAGACCAATCGGACATGCCGGCCTTCCGCGAGACCATGAAGCTCAGCGATCCCCGGGTCATCGAATTTTTTCCCGAGTTCGATTCGCCCTGGTCGAGTGCCGCCATGACGATCTGGCCCAATCTCTCGGCGTTGCGGCAGGCCAACATCCTCAACACGCGCCAGATCGTGCCCCGCGGGCCCAACGAGTTGATGATGATCTGGACCGCCTTCGGTCGCGCCTCGGACAGCGAGGAGATGACACGCCACCGGCTGCGGCAGAACAATATTTTCGGACCCGGCGGGTTCCTCGGCATCGAGGACAACGAAGCGCTGAAATTCCTTCAGGATGGCCTGCGGCGCTCCATGCCGCGGGACGGGCTCGCCCTGCTTGGCGACGACACGGAGAATTCCGGAACCATTATCACCGAGCGTGCAATCCGCGCCATGCATCGTTATTACCGCCGGGTGATGGGGCTCTAGGCATGTCATCGATCGCCACAGCCGGGCAAACAACCCCTCCCAGCCGTGCCGCGCTGCGCGAAGTGCGCTGGGAGGTCGAAGAGTTCCATTACGAATACGCTGCCGTGCTGGAGCGGGCCGAGATCGAGCGCTGGCCGGAGTTCTTCACCGAGGATGCGGTCTATACGATGATCGCGCGCGACAATGCCGATTCGGGCCTGCCGCTGGGCCTCATGTACTGCGACGGCATGGGCATGCTCAAGGACCGGGCCTATGCCATCCGGCATACCGAGATGTATGCGCCGCGCTACCTCAAGCTGCAGGTCACCAATACCCGCATCGTCTCGGCAACGGGTTCTATCATCGAGGCCGAGGCCAACTATCTTCTCCTCGAAACCTTGATGGACGAGCCTACGCGCGTGCAGCAGGTGGGCAAGTATTACGACCGGTTCCAGCGTGCGGGGGACCGTCTGCTCATAAAAGAACGGCGCTGCGTATACGACACGATACTGATCGACAACTGCGTGGTGTATCCGGTATAGAGCGCGGCTTTCAGGTTGCCGGATCGAACGCCTGTTCCTCGGGCCGCGCCGCCATCTCCTCGCGCACCACCGAGATGACGTGCTCGCGCAACTCAACGAACCGGCGGGTGCTCTGGGTGGCGAGTAAGCGCGGCCGGGGCAGATCGACAGGCACCAGTTCGCGCAGCCGTCCCGGGTGACCGGCCATGATGGCCACCCGATCGGCAACATAAATGGCCTCGGTGATGTCGTGCGTGATCAACAGCACGGTCTTCCTGTTCTCCTGCAGTATCTCGAGCAGGAAATCCTGCATCACCGAACGGGTCAGCGAATCCAGCGCGCCGAACGGCTCGTCCATGAGAAGCACTTCCGGATCGATCGCGAGGACGCTGGCGATGGCCGCCCGCTGGCGCATGCCGCCGGAAAGCTGCGCCGGGTAACGATGCTGGAACGGGGTAAGCCCGACGCGCTCGAGCAAGCGGTCGACGCGGCTCTCATCAATCCGGCCTTCCTTGAGGTAGCGGCTGTTGGCGGACAAAGTCAGCCCGAAACGAATGTTTTCCCTTGCCGACAGCCAGGGAAACAGCGCGCTCTGCTGAAACACCACGCCCCGGTCGGGACCCGGTCCGGCGATGCGCCGGCCGTTGATCAGCACCTCCCCCCGCGTCGGCGCTTCAAATCCGGCCACGAGGTTAAGGAGCGTGGACTTGCCGCAGCCGCTCGCGCCGACGATCGCGACGAATTCGTTGTCGCTCACGTCAAGGCTGATCCCCTGCAGCGCGACCACGGGGCCGGTGCGCGAATCGAATACCTTATCGACATCGCGTATCGCGAACTCAGCCATTGTAGGCCTCGAGACGGTTCCATTCGAGCGCCTGGTCGCGCACCAGCACCACCAGCCGGTCCGAGAGGTAGCCGAGCACGCCCACCGAGATCATCGCGGCCATGACCACATCGTTGCGGTAGAACTGATAGGCGTCATTCAGCAGGTATCCCAGGCCGCTGCGCACCGCGAGGATTTCCGCAACCACCACCAGCACCCAGGCGATGCCCATGCTCAGGCGCACGCCGGTCATCACCGACGGCATCGACGCCGGCAGAATCACGCGCTTCACCAGCTCGTAGCGCGTCGCACCCATCATCATCGCCGCCTTGAACAGCGTCTGGTTGACCTGCCGCACGCCATGCGTGGTATTGAGAACCGCCGGAAAAAAGGCGCCCAGCCCGATGAGAAAGATGGCCGGCTTGTTGCCTATGCCGAAGAACACCAGGGACAGCGGAACCCAGGCGGTGACCGGGACGTTGCGCAGCACCTGTATGGTCGGGTCGATTACTTTTTCGACCAGGCGCGACAGTCCGATCAGCAGCCCGAGCAGGATGCCCAGGCTCACTCCCCAGGCAAAGCCGGCGAATACGCGCCAGGTGCTGGCGAAGGCGTGATCGCCCCACGAGCCCCTGTAGCGGCCGGCCAAGTCAAGATTGCCGAAGACCAGATCCCACCATACCAGCAACACGTCCCCGGGCCCGGGCAGCACCTGCCTGCGATAAAACCCGGCCATGGCGAGCGCCTGCCACAGCGCAATCGCCACAATCGGGAAAACCAGGTAAATGCCGTACCTGTGGAACCAGCGTACCATCGGTTCGTTCCTGTAGATCCATGCGCGCCCGGCCGAAGCCGGGCACGCGGGCAGGCGCGTCAGAATTCAGTGAGCTTTGCGCGCGACTCGCCAGTGGCCTTCTCCAGGAAGCGCAGATCGACGAAGGACTCGATCTTCGACGAATGATCGGCCTTGGTCCAGCCGACCTCGTGCATCTGCTTGGCGGTGCGCTTCAGGTCCTCGATGACGATACGGTACGTCAGGCGCGCGAAGTCGCGCTGCACCAGTTCGATGGCCGGTTTGGGAAAGCTCGATTCCTTCGCCTCGAAATCGACCTGCCTGGGCACGTCGTCCATGAGCGAGCGCAGGGCGTCGACGTGCGAGCTGACGATACGCTGAACCATATCGGGATTCTTCTCCACCAGATCGCGCCTGACCGCGTATCCGACTTCCCAGCGTCCTATGCCGGGGCCGTATACGTGGTACATCAGGCGCCCGGTCTTGGAAAAAATGATGAGCCCGGCAAAGGGCGCCACCGTCATGACCATATCCACCTGCTTGCCCTCGAGCGCACGCGGATGCCCCGGAAAGGGGATATTGACCACGTCCAGGTCTTTTTCCGGGTTGACGCCCATGCCCGTCAACAGATAGGTGAGCTTGAGGTGCTGCTGGGAACCGGTCGGCACGCCGATCTTGAGCTTGTTGCCGCTGCGCTGGCGCTCCTCGATCAGACCCTTCAACGCCTTCAGGTCGCCCTGCGGGACTTTCACATCCGGGCCGGCAAGGAGGACGTTGTAACCGCCGCCCAATCCCCCGACCAGAACGATGGGTATGCCCTCGTCAATGGCGCGGATCATGTGCTGCGCGGTGATGTGTCCCATATCAACTTCGCGGCGGTCCATCGCGAGAATAGCCGCCGTTGCATCGTTGAAAATCTTGTTGTCGTACTTGAGGCCGTATTTTCCCTCGATCCCGGCGAGCGCCACCCTGAGCATGCCGAGCGCGCCGCGCGTCCCGGCGCTCCGCACCTCCATCGGCGCGCCCTGCTGGGCGAGCGCCGTGCCCGCCGACATGCCGCCGACGATCGCCCATATCGCCACCCATAGCGCACTGCGTACTGTCCGTTTCAACATGTGAGTTCTCCCGTTCCAGTGTGGTCGTCGTTGGCAATGACTTCTTACTTATTGGATGGCCGTGGGTGCCCCGCGCATCGCGACCCGACTCAAAGTGACTCGACTCAACGTGCTTCAGCGCTTCCCTGAAGGAATTGCGAACGCGGCATGATCAGCGGTCTTCGGAGGAACACCGCCCGAATGAGCGCGTTTGTCGCATGCAGTTTCCTGCCAGCCCTGATGGCGCGGTCCTTCAGACCGGCCATCCATGTTCCGAGGCATCGACCCTGTTTCCTTCAGGATCCTTGATCCAGCTTTCGGCTACCGCACCAAAGACATTGGACTCGGCAGTGGTGTTTGCCGTCTCTTCAATCGTCTTGACGCTTTCCACCTGAAAACCGAAGTGATTGATGCCCCAGGGAAGGACCGGTGCATTGATCAGGGCGAGACCCACGAAACCGTCCGAGAGATAAATCGTCCCGTTCGATCCGCGATATTTTTCTTCCATGCCGAACACCTTCTTGTAGTACTCGGCACATTGCTCGCGATCCTGCACGTTCAACGCAATATGACGGATTCGGGGCTGGTTCATGGAGGATCCTTTCCTGATGTGGACACGGGCAGAGTCCGTCATGTTAGCCTCCGCCAGAGGCGGCTGCAAGCGACCCGGCAGCGACACTGCAGCCACCCGCCCCGGACATCAACCGCGTCGGGCGCCGTCAAAAATGATTTACTCGGCATCGCGGTTTCGCGTTGCTTCGAAGGCTGTCGCGCCGCGCGCCCGGCAGACGCTTCCCGGCAGCCACTTCAGCTTTCATGGCACGCGCTGCAACGCGCGCAGAATGCGCTCGGGCGTGCACGGAATTTCGCCGATCTCGCCGCCATGGCAGCGCAGCGCATCGTTGACCGCGTTGAGGAACGCGGCAGAAGCGCCGATGGGTGCCTGCCTCGCCTATGCCGTTCGCGCCCAGCAGGGTGCCCGGCGCCGGCGTATGTACATGCTCGACCACGATGTCGGGCATGTCGGCGGCCATCGGCACCAGGTAATCGGCCAGGGTGGCGTTCTGCAACTGGCCGCGCTCGTCGTAACGGCACTCCTCGAACAGCGCCGCGCCCAGTCCCTGCACCACCCCGCCGCGAATCTGCTCGCCGGCGAGCAGCGGGTTGATGACGCGGCCGCAGTCCTCCACCACCCAGTGCCGCAACGGCTTGATGAAGCCCGAGTCCGGATCGAGTTCGATCAGGCTGGCCTGGATGCCGTTCGCCACCAGGTACGCGGCCGCCGGCACCACATTGGCCCACACCATCGGATTCGCCGCCATCCCCGCGGGCAGCAGGTGCTGGCGGAAATGCATCATGCCGCCCAGTTCGGCAAAGGACAGCGAGCGAGCGCCGTCGTTCTCCCGCACTGCCCCGCCCGCCAGGTCCAGCGCGCCGCGCTCCACCTTCAGCAGGGCCGAAGCCAGGTCGAGCAGCCGCTCGCGCAGCGCGTTCGCCGCCGTGAGCGCGGCCTCGCCGCCGACCACCAGTCCGCGCGAGGCCCAGGTGCCGCCGCCGACGGGTGTGAGCCGTGTCGCCGGCGATCATCCGCACCTGACCGAAAGACAGACCCAGGGTGTCCGCAATCAGTTGCACCATGCCGGTATCGCTGCCCTGCCCCTGGTCGGTGGCGCTGGTGATGCAGGTGACGCTGCCGGAGGGCTCTAGTCGCAGGCTGCAGCCGTCGCCGGCCGCAATGCTGACACCCGCTGTCCCGTAGAGCCCGGTGCCGGGCGCCGTCATTTCGACAAAGGCGGCAAAACCGATGCCGAGGGTGCGGCCCGCCTTCCTCGCACGCGACTGTTCGGCACGCAACCCGTCGTAGTTCATCAATTCCAGCAGTCGCGCCAGGCACGCCTGGTGCGACAGATCGCCCACCACGACACCTCCCGGCGTTGTGGCCGGGTCGATGCCGGGCCGGCGGTAATTGCGGCGTCGCATCTCGGCAGGATCAATGCCGAGTTCAGCCGCCGCCGCATCGATGAGGTGCTCGGTAATGCCGCAGGCGATTGGCATACCCACACCACGATACGAGCCCACTGCGGCCTTGTTCTGGAACACCATGCGCAGCCGTGCGCCAAGCGCCCGGGCCGCGTACGGCGCACCGGTCAGGGTGATCGCATGCAGACCTTCGCCGGCACTCGAGCGCGGGTACAGCGAGAAGGCGCCGATCTCGACAATGTCATCGACCTCGAAGCCGAGCACCGCGCCGTCCGATCTCACCGCGATCGCGGCTTCGACGATGTGGCCGCGCGCATGGATGTCGTTGACGAAGGCCTCCAGCCGGTCCGAAACAAACTTGACAGGGCGCCCGAGCAGCATGGCCGCGGCGGCGACGGAAATTTCGTCGTCGTACAAATGCAGCTTGACGCCGAACGCGCCGCCAACGTCGGGCACGATCACGCGCACATCCGCTTCCGCCAGACCAAGCAGTTCGGCGTAGATGGCCCGCATCTGGTGCGGCACCTGCGTCGAGTGGTGGACCGTCAGGCGGCGTACGCCGGGATCGAACTCGGCCAGCAGCGAGCGTGCCTCCAGCGGCACCCCGGTGTGGCGCGCGAACTTCAGCGTGCGCCGGATGACATGATCGGCGCCGGCGAAAGCGGCATCCGGGTCGCCGGCGCTGATGCTGTGCTCGAAAGCGATGTTGCTGTCGAGCGGCGGATGCAACGGCGCATTCCTTCCCTGCGTCCCATGCACCGCCTGTGTCGCGAGCAGCGGGTCGGCCAGCGGCTCGAGTTCCCGCCACGCCACCTCGATCAGGGCCAGGGCATCCTCCGCCAGCGCCCGGGTTTCCGCAACGACGATCGCCACCGGCTGGCCTTGCCACAGCACGCGCTCCACGGCGAGCGGCGGCTGCGGCGCCGAACGGTGATCGGGCAAGGTGGCGAATCGGGTGGTCCATGCCGCGCACACCGCGCCGATCTGCCTGCCGTCGAACGCAGCCACCACACCGGCTGCCTGTCGCGCCGCGCCGAGATCGATGCGCTCGATCAGCGCATGGGCAAACGGACTGCGCAGGAACGCCGCATGCAGCGTGCCGGCAATGCGCACGTCCGGTATAGCGGCCGAGGCCGCGGACGAATTGCCGGGCCTGCGGACGCGGCACGGGGGTCCCGACCAGCGTGTCGGCCCGGCTGCCTGCGAGGCGTGAGGATGAAGATGCGGCCATGCCGCTCGCCGGCCGTTACCGGCCCAGCGCCCCCGGCAGCCAGGTCGCGATGCCGGGCAGGAACAGGATCACGAGCGTAAGGATCGGGCGGCGCCGGATCAGCGATAAACCATCGCTATCGGCCAGACGCGCGAAGAACGCAGGGTTGAACCGGTTGAATTTCTTATTATTCAACCTTGATGCCGGCTTCCCGAATCACCTTGCCGTAGCGCTCGAGGTCGGCGCGAATGACCTCGGCGAATTTCTCCGGCGTGCCGCCGGCGGGTTCGTAGGCCTGGGCAAGGAGTCTGTCCCTGATGTCCGGCAGCGCGAGCACCCGGTTGACCTCGGCATTGAGACGGGTGACGATCGCCCTGGGCGTGCGTCCGGGGGCGAGCAGGCCGAACCAGATGTCCAGGTCGTAGCCCGGAAAGCCCGATTCGCTGACGCTGGGATACTCCGGCGCGAAGCGGGAGCGCTGCGCGGTGGTCACGGCGTAGCCGCGCACCTTCCCCGCGCGGATCAGCGGCATGGAGCGGCCGATATTGCTGATGAAAATCGGGACATGCCCGGCCAGCACGTCAACTTCGGCCGGTCCGCAGCCCTTGTAGGGAATGTGGACCATTTGCATCCCGGCCATGGAATTGAGGAGTTCCCCGGCGAGGTGTTGCGGCGAGGCCAGGCCACAGGACGTGTAGTTGACCTTGCCCGGGTTGGCCTTGACATAGGCGATGAATTCCTGGAAGGACTGCGCCGGAAACGATGTATGGGCGACGATCATCCCCGGTATGGTGCTCACCAGCGCGATCGGCGCGAGATCCTTGACCACGTCGAACGGGAGCGTGGCATACAGCGACGGAATGATGGGGAGGTTGTTGGCCGCGAGGACCAGCGTGTGTCCGTCCGGTTCGGCTTTGGCGACGTAGTCCATGCCGACGATGCTGCCGGCCCCCGGCTTGTTCTCGACTATGCACGGCTGGCCCAGCGATTGCGGAAACTTGTCGCACAGATAGCGGGCCGTCATGTCCACCGCGCCCGGGGGAAGGGGCACGATAATGCGCACGGGCTTGCTTGGATAGCTTTGAGCCACTGCCGCCGCTGCGGCGAATGCCAGGGCGAAAAAAAGCGCCGGGCGGCCCAGCACCGGCGGCAGATTCATTGCGGAACGGGAAATGCCTTGTGCCGCGAGGCTCACCCGGGCGGTGAAACGTTGCGCGGGCTGCAAGAGCAGGCAGGCAAGACGGCGCATCGGCATCGGCATCGGCATCGGCATGGTGTGGTCCCTCCCCTGGATTGGCCGCGGGCGGCCGGCACAGCCGCCCGCATGGGTGTCGTGACAATCTATCCTTGTGGCCCGGCAGGCACAAACTGACCGGTACTACCGGTCGGCAAGATTGTATCCCAGCTCGTAGTGCTGATAGATGCCGTCGAAATAGAACCAGCGCATCCTGGCGCTCTCGTAGGCCCAGTGCAGCGCAAGTTCCTTGAGAGCCTTG
>Ga0080064_1000576_pt1 | contig 93509 bp, 94 predicted proteins | sample Subgrocontami54m_FD_69260 | JGI IMG/M metagenome (GOLD analysis project Ga0080064, IMG submission 69260) | Subsurface groundwater microbial communities from S. Glens Falls, New York, USA - GMW46 contaminated, 5.4 m (SPADES assembly) (version 2) ... | reverse complement strand
GTACCGGCATCGCCTCCCCCGCACCGTCACGCAAATGGACAACATGCTGTTTTCCAACATGACGCTCAACCCGCAGCCGCTGCATATCGACCGGCACTTCTGCGAGCAGGAGACCGAATGGGGCCAGCCGCTGATGAATTCGCTGTTCACGCTCGGCCTGATGATCGGCATTTCGGTCAACGACCTCACGGTCGGCACCACAATTGCCAATCTGGGAATGACCGAAGTGCGATTCCCGCATCCGCTGTTCGAGAACGATACCGTGCATTGCACCACCGAGGTCATGGGCAAGCGCGAATCGAATTCGCGCCCGGACGCTGGCATCGTGGATTTCCACCATCGCGCCTTTAACCAGGAGGAAAAGCTGGTGGCGGAATGCCGCCGCCAGGCGTTCATGCGAAGGCGGCCGCGGTAATGCGTTCGCTGCTATTCGTTCCCGCCGATGGCGGCGCCAAACTCGACAAGGCGCTAGCTTCCGGCGCCGATGCGGTGATCCTCGATCTCGAGGACTCGATCGCTCCGGACCGCAAGGACGCGGCACGCACGAGCGCGGCAGCCTTCCTCAAGAATGCGATCGCCCGGCCGGCGCGCCCTCGCCTGCTGGTGCGCGTGAACGGGCTCGCGACCGGGCTGACCGACGCCGATCTCGACGCCATCGTGCCGGCGCGGCCGGACGCCATCGTGCTGCCCAAGGCCGCGGGCGGCGCGGCGGTGATCCACGCCGCCGCCAAGCTGGCGGCGCGCGAGGCCATTGCGGGTGTCGAGGACGGACAGATCAAGATCGTCGCCATGGCGATCGAAACCGCACCGTCACTGTTTCTCGCCGGCACCTTCCGCGGCGCCAGCAAGCGGCTCACCGGTCTGACCTGGGGGGCGGAGGATCTGTCGTTGGAACTGGGCGCCGAGAGCAACCGCGATGCGCAGGGCCGCTATACCGAGCCCTATCGCATCGCACGCACGCTGTGTCTTGCCGCCGCAGCCGCGGCCGAGGCCCAGGCGATCGAGACGGTCTATGCCGATTTTCGCGACATCGAGGGATTCCGCCGCGACACCGAGGAAGCGTGCCGCGACGGCTTCACGGCGCGGCTGGCGATCCATCCCGCGCAGGTGCCGGTGATCAATGCGGTGTTCACGCCGAAATCGGAGGCGCTCTCCAAGGCGCGCGCCGTGGTCGCGGCCTTTGCGCGCGATCCGGGCGCCGGCGTGGTGGCGATCGACGGGCTGATGTACGACCGGCCGCATCTCGTGCGCGCGCGAGCGCTCATTGCGCGCGCGCAAGCAGCCGGAATTGCCTGAAGCCCGTTCCTGCTAAGCGGCTTCGCCGTGCTTGATGCGCTCGAGCCGCTGTTCCTGCTTGACGTAGGCCTGCGCCTCGACTGTGTGGAACAATTCGTGCGTTTCGAGCTCGTCCTCGGCCACCGGCGTGATCGCAAGGTCGGTATATTCCTTGCGCTTGGGGTCGTGCTTGATGCCGAGATAGATCTTGCGCAGCCGGCCGTAGAGCCATGCCCAGCGCAGCATCTTCACCACGACCTCGGAATAATATTTCGGATAGAACGTCCAGACCGGCTCGACCGGCAGGCCCGGCCGGCGATTACGCCGCGCCTTGATCCGGAGCAGGCCACCCTCGACCGGATGCACGTTCTCGATCTCGATGCAGCCCTTGAACCAGGTGATCGCGAACAGCGTGTTGCCGAATGCGCGCAGCGCACCGGCGCGGCGCATGATCGTCTCGCAATGGTCGAACGAGTAGTAGCTCTTCCACGCCTGGTCATAGGCGTAGGCCCACTCTTCCTTCGACATTTTCGGGTGGTTGGCGGTGATGTGATACAGATCGTACTTGTTGAGATCGGGATCCATCCACTGGCCGGCGCGGAACATCTTCTGATGATCCTCGGAGCCCGGCAGCGGCGTGAGATAGAAGAACTCCAGCACGTCGACCGGCAGTTCCTTCTTGATGATCTCCACGTCGCGCAGGATCGTTTCGGCGGTGTCGCCGGGGAAGCCGGTGATGAAGCCGGCATAGGTCAGGATGCCCGCCTGCTGCCACTGCAGCAGCATGGTGCGGTATTCGGTGATCTTGTTCTGCTTCTTCTTCGCAGCGATCAGGTTAGCCGGGTTGATGTTCTCCAGCCCGATGAACACCCGCTTCACGCCCGCGCGCCGCGACTTGTCGATAAAGTTCGGCATCTTGTAGCAGAGCGTGTCGACCTGAATGATGAAGCTGAAATCCATCTTCTCGACTTCGCGCAGATGGATCAGGCGGTCGAGGATGATCTCCCAGTCCTTGTTGCGCGCGAAATTATCGTCGGTGATGAAAAAGCGCGAGAGGCCCTGCGCCAGATTGGTGCGCACGATGTTTTCGATATCGTCGGGCGTGCGGCGGCGTGACTTGCGGCCCTGCACGTTGATGATGGTGCAGAACGAACACTGATAGGGACAGCCGCGGCCGGCATCGAAACTGGCGGTGGAAGCGGCGACACGCTTGACGCGATCGCGGCCGAGGAACGGGATCGGCGCGCCGTCGATGCCCGGCAGATCGTTCATGAAATTGTAGAGCGGCTTCAAGCGGTCGGCCATCGCGTCGCGCACAACCTCGTCGAGCCGTCCTTCCGCCTCGCCGGCGAAGATCGAGATGCCCATGGCCTGCGCCTGGCGCAGATGCGGGTCGTCGCCGTTGATCATGGAAATGACGCCGGACATGTGGAAGCCGCCGACCGCCATCTTGATGCCGGCTGCACGCATCGGCTTGGCGATGTCGAGCGCGCGCGGCGTCTGGTTCGACTGCACGCCGACCAGCATCACCATGCCGTCGCCGGCCGCCTTGATCTGCTTGATGATCTGCTCGGGCCGGATGGTGGTGTTGGCTTCGTCCAAGGCATGGATTTCAAGCTCGACATCGCCGAACGCCTTTTGCTTGTCGAAGTCACTGGCGATGCCATAGACGCAGGCGAGCGAATTGGACGGGATGGCCGAGCGGTACCAGGTGATCGGGTAGCCGTCGTCGCAGTAGTGCGTCGGCTTGACCAGCACGAGACAAAAGCGGCGTTTGGCCGGCGTCGAAGACGCCGAGCCGGCAGGCGACACATTCGCAACGGACATAAAGGGGCTCCCCTGATGTCCTAATAATAGCACGGAAATCATTGCGATTAAATCGCTTTCTGCCGCGCCGCAGCGCGGTTCCGGGCGCGCGCGGGCCTTCGCAGCCAATCAGCCGGGCTGCGGCTTGCCCGACCCGCCATAGACCGCGTTGGGATCAAACGCTTTTTCGGCGTCGCGGAACTCCAGCGTCACGGCGCCCGGCCGGCCGAGCGGGACGGCGCGATAGAAGCAGGAGCGCCGGCCGGTGTGGCAGGCGCCGTCGCCCTGCTGCTCGACCCGGATCCAGATCGCATCCTGGTCGCAGTCGATCCGCATTTCAACGACCCGCTGGGTGTGACCGGAACTTTCGCCCTTGCGCCACAGGCTGCGGCGCGAACGGCTGTAGTACCAGGCCTCGCCGCTGGAGATGGTCTTTTGCAGCGCCTCGGCGTTCATGTGGGCGACCATCAGCACCTCGCCCGAGCGCGCCTCGGTGGCGACGCAGGTGACGAGGCCGTCGGCGTCGAATTTCGGCGCCAAGGCGAGGCCTTCCTCGCGCTCATTGGCGGAGACCGGTTTGGCAGAAGGAGATTGGTCGGCCACGGAAGCCTCGTCTCAACGGTCAATGCGTCACGCGTTACAAGCGGCACCAGATTATAGCAAAATATCGAGTGCCCCGCTCTTGGCGGGGCACAACAGATCAGTCCTGCGCCGGTTTGGGATCAGCCCTGCCGGGTGCGCACCAGGGTGATGAAACGCACCTGCTCGTCCGGATTGTCGCGGAACGAGCCGGTGAACTGGGTGGTGATGGTCGAAGACCCGGGCTTCTCCACGCCGCGCACCGACATGCACATGTGCTCGGCTTCCAACATCACCGCCACGCCGCGCGGGTTGAGGATCTCCTCGATCGCGGTGGCGATCTGCGAGGTCATATGCTCCTGGGTCTGCAGCCGCCGTCCATAGACGTCGACCAAGCGCGCCAGCTTGGACAGGCCGACCACCCGCTCCACTGGCTTATAGGCAATATGCGCCTTGCCCATGAACGGCATCATGTGGTGCTCGCAATGGGAGTTGAACGCGATGTCGCGCACCAGCACGAAATCGTCGTACTTGCCGATCTCGGTGAAGGTGCGGTCGAGCACCTCGGCCGGACATTCGCGATAGCCGCGGTAAAGCTCTTCGTAGGCGTCGACCACGCGCTTTGGCGTTTCCAGCAGACCTTCGCGGTCCGGATTATCGCCGGCGAATGCAATGAGCGTGCGCACCGCCGCCTCCGCCTGCTCGCGGGTCGGCTGCGGGCTAGCGGGCTGCGGAGCCGCGCGCACGTGATCTGACAGGGGGGCCTTGGGCCAAGGCTTAACAACAGCGTCCATGACGGTCTCTCCGTTCGACCGGTCCAATAAGCAGGACCGGGGGTGTCACCGGGGCGGCCGCATCAGTCCTCCGCGCCTTGGGCGTTAACCGCCCTGCGCGGCAACCGGACGCCGCATTCCCATTATAACTGGCTTGGCACGGGTGCCGAGCCTTCGTCCGGCCGTTCACGAGCCCTGCTCGCGCCAGCCGGTCACACCCTATATATTCCTTGCAACACACGGCGCAATGACGTTGCCGGGGTCAACCAACAGCCACCAACAACCATGCTGAACGAGGTCTACAACAACCGCATCCTTGAACTGGCCGGCAACATTCCCCGGCTGGGACGGCTGGGCGATGCCCAGGCCAGCGCCACCGCCCATTCCAAGCTGTGCGGGTCCACGGTGACGGTCGACGTCAAGATGGCCGGCAACGCCGTCGCCGACTTCGCCCATGAAGTGAAAGCCTGCGCGCTCGGCCAAGCCTCCTCCTCCATCATGGCCCGCAATATCGTGGGCGCGACCGCCGAAGAATTGCGCGACCTGCGCGAGGCGGTGCGGCGCATGCTGAAGGAAAACGGCGCGCCGCCGACCGGCAAATGGGCCGACATCGCGGTGCTCGAGCCGGTGCGCGACTACAAGGCCCGGCATGCCTCGACGCTGCTCACCTTCGACGCGGTGGTCGATGCGATCAGCCAGATCGAGGCCCGGCAGCGCGCCAAGACAGCGACCAAGACGGCGGCCGAGTGAGCGGCCCGGCTGCACTGTTCGACACGCTCAAGCGTGGGCCGCGGCTGCTCGGACGCGGCCTGGTCAAAGCCTATCGCTACAGTTTTTCCGCGCTGGTCGGCTTCCACTGCCGGCATCTGCCGACCTGTTCCGAATATGCCGACGACGCGATCGCCCGCTTCGGGTTATGGGCGGGCGGCTGGATGACGCTGGCGCGGCTCTGCCGCTGTCATCCCTTCGGCACGGCCGGAATCGACGTGGTGCCGGAATCGCCGCCGCGCCATGCGCATTGGTTTTTGCCGTGGCGTTATGGACGGTGGCGGGGAACCAACGCGGGACTTTCCTCAGACGGCGCTGCCTAGCGTCCCGAATCCGAAGTTCGCACACCCCTGCTGCGAGCACTTTTGCGAACTTCGGATTCAAAGGGACACTAGCAATCATAGCGTTGGTAGTGTGGCTTTGGTTCAGAAGTTCCCTCCCGACCCGGCCGCAAGGAGTGGGGAACTTCTGAACCGCCACACTAGCGGCAAACCGTCATTCTGCGCCTGCTATCCGGGCGTTGCTCGTGGTCGCCAGCGAGGCCGGCTGAGCCGGCTGGACCGGGGTGATGGCCGCATCGGCGGGCGCAGCGGCGCTGGCGGATCGCTCGCGCACTGGCTCGGCGTCGAACAGCCGATCGACCGTGGTCAGCTGCATGCGCCGCATCTCGTCGGCGGAAAGCGCGTAGAGCGGCTCCCACGGGGGAATCCGCAGCGAGGTTTCGATCAGCTCGATGCCGCCGCCCATTTCGATGGTGTATTGCGCGAGGCGTCCGATGTCGCGCTGCACCAGCACCAGTTCCTCGGCGGAATAGCTCAGCTCGGCGGCGCGGGTTCGCTTGTTGCCGAGCCAGATTTGATGGACGCGGATACGCGCTTCCGCCGGCACGTAGCGGCGCACCCCACCCAGCAGAACGAAGGCGCACATGGATTCGCATGCCCCGTCGGGCTTGAACGCCACGCGCGTTATGCCGTCCTTGCCGTCGGCCAGCACGGCGATCTTGCCGACCGTCGTGGTGATGTTGAGGGGGCGGATTGCGCGGCCAAGCGCGAGCGCGCCGAGCACCGACCCGCCTTGGGAATCGAGCACAAGGGCGGCGCCACGAACGTCGTGGGTTTTTGCAAAAGCTTCGAACTGCCGGGCGGTGTCGTCCTTGATGGCGCCGACCGCGGAAATCCAGTTGCGGCATTGATTGCCGCAATGGCTCTCCGGTCCCTCGCTGCGCCATTCGAAGCGCATGGCCGCGGGCGTTGCGTCATCCTTGCCTGTGGGCAGATCTCCGGCAGGAGCAGCAAGGCCCGCAACCGCGAGAATCAGACCCCCCAACAAAAATCGGATCACTTTCCCTATCCCTGCCCGTCTTTTGCCATCAGGCTTGAGCGACTGTGGTCGCTTCTCGTTGGCAAAAGCCGGGCTGTGTGAGCCGGCTCGATAATTCTTAGTCGGCAGCGTGAGTCGGGTCCAGCCCTCTTTTGCGGTGCAAACCGGGCGAATTGCCGCAAATCACGGGCCGATGGAACTTCGTTGTCTTCTGCCCGTGCACGACTCCGCCAGAACGTCCCGGAATACCCTTGCAAGGCGCATTGCCCGCAGCCAGTCGCTGCGATATTCCTGCGCTCCGGCTTACCTGCATTCGTAGGCAGCGATTGAGCAGCAGGAGTGAATAATGGTCGCGCTGACCTTTCCCGACGGTGCGCGTCGGGACTTTCCCCCAGGCACCACCGGCCTCGATATCGCCAAGGGCATCTCGCCCTCGCTCGCCAAGCGCACGGTTGCGATGGCGCTCGACGGCGCCGTGGTCGATCTGAACGATGCGATCGAGCGCGACGCCAAAATCGAATTCCTCACCCGCGAGGATCCGCGTGCTCTCGAATTGATCCGCCACGATTGCGCCCATGTGCTGGCCGAGGCGGTGCAGGCGCTGTGGCGGGGCACCCAGGTGACCATCGGACCGGTGATCGACAACGGCTTCTATTACGATTTCTTCCGCAACGAGCCGTTCACGCCGGAGGATTTCGCCGCGATCGAAAAGAAAATGCGCGAGATCATCGCGCGCGACCAACCGTTCACCAAAGAGGTGTGGTCGCGCGAGCAAGCCAAGCGCGTCTTCCGCGACAAAGGCGAGATGTTCAAGGTCGAGCTGGTCGACGCCATTCCGGAAGATCAGTCGCTCAAGATCTACAAGCAGGGCGACTGGTTCGACCTCTGCCGCGGCCCGCATATGACTTCCACGGGCAAAGTCGGCTCCGCCTTCAAGCTGATGAAGGTGGCGGGCGCCTATTGGCGCGGCGACAGCAACCGCGAAATGCTCTCGCGCATCTACGGCACCGCCTTCGCCAAGCAGGAGGAGCTCGATCACTATCTCAAGCAGATCGAGGAGGCAGAGAAGCGCGACCATCGCAAGCTCGGCCGCGAAATGGATCTGTTCCATTTCCAGGAGGAGGCGCCCGGCTCGGTGTTCTGGCACGCCAAGGGCTGGACGCTGTTTCAGACGCTCGAGCAATACATCCGCCGCCGCCAGGCCGCCGCCGGCTATGCGGAGGTGAACTCGCCGCAGCTGATGGACGCGCAGCTCTGGACCACCACCGGCCACATGCAGACCTATCGCGACCTGATGTTCCTCACCGAGCAACGCGAGGACGACGAACGGGTCTATGCCATCAAGCCGATGAACTGTCCGGGACACGTGCAGATCTTCAAGAACGGGCTCAAGTCCTACCGCGATCTGCCTCTGAAGATTGCCGAATTCGGCAAGGTGCATCGCTTCGAGCCGTCCGGCGCGCTGCACGGGTTGATGCGCGTGCGCGCCTTCACCCAGGACGACGCGCACGTCTTTATTACCGAACAGCAGATCGCTGAGGAATCGCTCAAGATCAACGATCTAATCCTCTCCATTTACGAGGATTTCGGCTTTTCGGATGTGACCGTGAAATTCTCCGATCGCCCCGACAAGCGGATCGGCGACGACGCTGTCTGGGACAAGTCGGAGGCGGCGCTGATGGCCGCGCTCAAGGCCTCCGGCCGGCCCTGGACGCTCAACAAGGGTGAAGGCGCCTTCTACGGACCGAAGCTGGAATATGTGCTGCGCGACGCCATCGGCCGTGACTGGCAATGCGGCACCGTGCAGGTCGATCTCAACCTGCCCGGCCGGCTCGGTGCTTTCTATATCGACGAGCATTCCGAGAAGGTGACCCCGGTGATGTTGCACCGGGCGATGTTCGGCTCGCTCGAACGGTTCACCGGGATTCTGCTGGAGCACTATGCCGGGCACCTGCCGCTCTGGCTCAGCCCGTTGCAGGCGGTGGTCGCCACTATAACGTCCGACGCCGACGGCTATGCGCGCGAAGTGATCGACGCAGCCGCCCGCGCCGGGCTGCGGGTGGAAGACGACCTGCGCAACGAAAAAATCAATTACAAGGTGCGTGAGCACTCGCTCGCCAAAATCCCCGCCATGCTGGTGGCCGGCAAGAAGGAAGCGGCCGAGCGCACCGTCTCGATCCGCCGGCTCGGCCATGAAGGCCAACAGGTGATGCCGCTCGACGCGGCGTTGCGCGCGCTGGCGGACGAGGCGGTGCCGCCCGACCTGCGGCGCGCCAAATCCGCCTAGCCTTCCGCCGCAACCGCGACGCTCGCCGCAGCCTACTTGCCCGGCTTGTAGACGATGTCGAACAGCCCGGCCATGTCGGCCGGCGTCTTGCGCTCGGTTAGCCGCTTGGTTTCCAGCGCCTCGTCGAGGGTCTGCTGCAAACCGCGGATCTCGGTGAGCTGCAGCGCCGCCTTCGGATAGAAATCGTCGATCGATTTCTGCGCCACATCACGCGACACCTTGGCGTCCTGCGCAAAATAATCGATGGACTTCGGATTGGTGTAGGCCCAATCGATGGTCTCGGCATAGACCCGCATGAAACGCGTGACGGCATCGCGTCTCGTATTCAGCACATTCAGGTTGGCGAGATTGACCCGGATGGTCTGGTCGCGCAACGCGGTCGCGTCGGAAGCCTTGGCCACGATCCTGATCTTTCCGTCCGCCAGATCCTTGACGGCGAAGGGCGGCACCGCCCAGCCGATGTCGATCTGTCCGGACATCACCTGGGTCTGAGTCGCGGGCAAGCCGCCGGTCGGGATCGGGCGCGCCTTGGAGCCGGTCTGCTTGATAAGCGCGAGCAGGATCAGATTGGTCGAGGAGCCGGGCGACGAGAATGCCACGGTCTTGCCGTCGGCGTCCTTGAGATCGCGGATCGAACTGTTTGCCGGCACGTACCAGAACACTTCATTGGCGCCGGTCATCTGCGCCGAGATCACCCGGATCGGGGCGCCTTTGGCATAGGCGCCGACCACCCCGAGCGTGCCGTTGGCCAAGGCGATGTCCACGCTGCCCGACATCACCGCGGTCAGCGTCTCGGCGCCGCCTGCGGTGTAGAACACCTCGATATCCAGCCCGACTTTCTTGAAGAAGCCTTCCCGGATGGCGTATTCCGCGATCGACGTATCCCAGAACCCGCGCTGCGGAATGGCGATCTTCAGGGTTTCCGCCCAGGCGGTCGAGCTCGCTGCCGCAAGCAGCATGCCGACCAAAGCGATGAGACGAGCACCCATGTTTTCCTCCCCATGACAACAGCTTTTGCCGGCTAGATTGCCGTCAAAGCCGCGCGGACGCAATCGACCGGGCCAGCGCTACACCGACGCAGTCGCCGCACAGGTTGCATTTCACGGATAAACGGTGCGAAAGGCCGGCAACCGCAGCGGTCTTAAGAGACCAATTGCTCGAACTGCGATCGCCGCGCCGGCGCGCGTTCCAGCGCACCGAGAAAGCGGTCCGCCCAGGACTCGATGTCATTGTTGGAAATCACCCGGAACAAGGCCTGGTGCCGCTCGCGGCGCTCGGCCAGCGGCATCGCCAGCGCGCGGCCGAGCGCGGCGGCAACGCTGTCGGGATCGTAGGGATTGACCAGCAGCGCGCTTTCCAATTCACGCGCCGCGCCGGCAAAACGCGACAGGATCAGCACGCCGGGATCCTCGGGATTTTGCGAGGCGACATATTCCTTCGCCACCAGATTCATGCCGTCGCGCAGAGGCGTGACCAGCGCAGCGCGCGCGGCGCGGTAGAGCCCGGACAGCGCGGAGCGGCTATAGGCGCGATTGACGTAACGGATCGGAGTCCATTCGGCTTCACCATAGGCGCCGTTGATACGCCCGACCGCCGCACCGATGTCCTGCTCCATATTGGCGTATTGCGGAATGTCGCTGCGGCTCTTGGGCGTGATCTGCAGATAGGTGACCTTGCCGCGCCAGCTCTCATGCGTCGCCAGGAAGCGTTCGAAGGCGTCCATGCGCTGCAGGATGCCTTTGGAATAATCGAGCCGGTCGACACCGATAATCAGCGGGCGCCCGGCCAGGCTGTCCGTGACCTTTCTCACAAACGGTGAGCGTTCTGCGCGCTGGGCCATCGCTGCGAAGGTCGCGGTTTCGACTCCGACCGGAAACACGTCAACCCGCATGGTGCGGTCGCGAACGGCGAAGTTGAAATCGTGACTGTGCAGCCCGACCTCGCGCGTCAGGTAACGGCTGAAATTGAATGCGTCGTCGCCGGTCTGGAACCCGACCAGGTCGTATTCGCACAGCGTGGGGATGAGACGCTCGTGATTGGGCAGCGCGGTAAGAATTTCCGGCGGCGGACAGGGGATATGCAGGAAGAACCCGATGCGGTTGCGATGGCCGAGATCGCGCAGCGCCTTGGCCAAGGGGATCAGGTGATAGTCGTGCACCCAGACGGTGTCGTCCGGCTTGAGCACCTTGTGCAGATGGCGGGCGAAATGGTCGTTGACCCGCAGATAGCCGCTGAGATCGCGACGCGTGAACTCGGCGAGATCAACGCGATAATGCAGGATCGGCCACAGCACGCGGTTGGCGAAGCCGTGGTAATATTCCTGATAGTCCTCCTTCACCAGGTCGATGACGGTGTAGGTGATATTGTCCTCTACGGTCTCCTTCGGCTCGATGTTGGAGCGCGTGGTGACCTTACCGCTCCAGCCGAACCAAATGCCCGACGTGCGCTTCAGCGCCGCCTTGATGGCGACTTCCAAGCCGCCGGCTCGCGCGGTGCCTTTGTCCTCGGGAACGGCGACTCTATTCGAAACTATGACGAGCTGCGCCAATAGCGGTCCTCCCAGCTCCGAGATAACCTCATCGCAGTGAGTATCAGGCCGGCCATCGAATAGGTCTGGGGGAAATTGCCCCACAAGGCGCCGGTGGTCGGATGCACGTCTTCGGAAAACAGACCATAGCGGTTTCTGAGCCCGAGCGCATCGACGAAACGCTCACGCGCCTCTTCCCGCCGTCCGATCATCCATAAAGCGTCGATCAGCCAGAACCGGCAAATCAGAAAAGCGGTCTCCGGCAGCCCAAAATCGTCCGAACCGACATACCGCATGACATGCTGTTCACGCTGCAGCTCCCGCTCGACGACCTCCACGGTACTAACGAATCTCGGATCGTTTGGTTCGAGCAAACCCAATTCCGGCAGCAACAGAACGCTGGCGTCGAGCTCGTCGCAATCCACCGCCGCGGTGAATGCCTTGCGTTTGTCACTCCAGGCGCGCGCGAGCAGTTCGTCCCCGAGCTTGCTCGCAATCGCGCCCCAATATTGCGCCCGATCAGCCAGCCCGAGATGCGCCGCAATAGCTTCCAGGCGCTGGCAGCCGGCCCAGCACATCGCGGCGGAATGGGTGTGGATCCGCTTGCGCCCGCGAAATTCCCAGATCCCGGCGTCCGGCGTCATCGCCAGCGCCGCGGCCTTTTCGCCGAGCGGCTCAAGCTGGTGAAACAGGCCAGCGTCGCCCATGCGCGGCAGACGGCGGTCAAAAAACATCGGGGTCGCCGCAAGAATGATGCTGCCATAGGTGTCGTGCTGATCCTGCGCCGCCGCCTGATTGCCGACCCGTACCGGCCCGTCGCCACGGTATCCCTTCAGGCCCGGCTCGATACGCTCCTCCATCGGGTCGCTCGACACCACGCTGTAGACCGGGCGCAGCAGATCGGAGTGCCCGGATGCGATGGTGAGAATGTAGGAGATGAATTGCTCCATCGTGCGCGTCGCACCGATGCGATTGAGCGCTTGAACCACGAAATAGGCGTCGCGCAGCCAGCAATAGCGGTAGTCCCAGGTGCGGCCGGAGCCCGGCGCTTCGGGAACCGAAGTGGTGAGCGCCGCGACGATGGCGCCGGTCTCCTCGAAATTGCTGAGCTTGAGCGTGATCGCCGCGCGGATCGTCGCCTCCTGCCAATCATAGGAGACCGCGAGGCGGCGCACCCATTCACGCCAATAATCCACGGTGCGCCGGCAGAAATCCGCGCAGGTGTTTTCGAGAGCGCCCTCGAACGGAGCATCCGATCCGAACACCATGTGCAGCGGCCGCGTCAGCACGAAGGCTGCTTCACGATCGATATAGGACAGCGGCGCGTCGGTGGTCAGCCGCAAGGCTGCGCCGCCAGCAGTGTAGCGAATGTGGCTGCTGCCCATGGCGCCTTGGGTCGGCTGCCCGTAGCTGTGGGTCGGACGAAACCGGATGGTGATGCGCGGCAAGCCGGCGACCGCCTCAATGATGCGGATCAATTCCGGCGGGCGGAAGACGCGGCCGTATTGATCGAAGCGCGGCGCGAAATCGGTGATCTTGACGGCGGCGCCCTGCCGATCGCGCATCGTGGTGACAACGACCGCGGTGTTGCGGACATATTCCGACGTGGTCTCGACGCAGTCGTCGATAACCACGTCGGTGAAACCTTTTTCCTCGTCACCGGCCAGCAGCCGGCAAAATACCGGGTCGCTATCGAAGCGCGGAAAGCACCACCACACGATGCGCGCGCTGGGATCGACAAGCGCGGCCGTGCGGCCGTTGCCGATGACGGCCAGATCCAACCCGTGATCGGTCACAGCAGGTCCGCCCCATTGTGCTCCGCGATGCGATAGAGCCAGTCCCTCACATCTTGCGGCGCATGGAATGAGCCGGCGAGGCCGGAAATTTTGCGGCCGACGGAATATCCCAGGCCGTTGAATTCCGGCAGCACCGCGAAGGCCGAATCGTCGGTGATGTCGTCGCCGATGAAAATCGGACGCTTTCCATGAAATGGTGGATAGGTCATCAGCTCGCGAATGCCCTTGCCCTTGTTGAAGGCCGCCGGCTTGACCTCGATGACGGCTTTGCCGGGCAGCACCTCGATCGCATCGTCCGGATAGACCGCGCAGGCGGCCGCCACCGCCTCGCGCACCGCCTCGGCGTGTTGCGGAGCAAGCCGATAGTGCAGCGCCAGCGAGTAGCCTTTGTCCTCCAGGATGATGCCGTCGAGCTTGGAGGCGAAGGCGGCGAACTGGCCACGCAGGTCGCGATCGATGTTCGCCTTGAATCGGTCGCGCGGCTCCGCTCCGTTGACGCGCAATTCCGCGCCATGGCCGGCGATCGCCGGCAGCTTCAACGGCGCGAACAATTGATCAAGCTGCGACAGCGGCCGGCCGCTGACAAAAGCGAGCGCGCCGCCGGTACGGTCACGCAACGTCTCCAGCACCTCTTTCAGGCGCGACGGCACGGAGACCGCGAGCGGCGTCGCGGCGATGTCGAGAATGGTCCCGTCGACATCCAGCAACACAGCGCTATTTTTTAGATTGATAGGGTTAATCTGCACGGTGGAGGCCCGTTGTTCTTGCCAATGATTGATAACGCGAAAGCGGCGAAGGTCGTTCCCGATCAGCGGGCAAGGACTTCCACTTGGCCGTCGACGCCAGTGATGACCCGGAACGGCCGTTCGTAGGTCTTGTCCTCGTTGCGCGCGATCGCGCGATACTCGCCCTCTGCGAGAATCACCCGCGGAAAAGCGCCGATCGATTCCTTAATCACGTCGCCACCCGGAGTGAGCACCGACCATTGAGTGTTGGCGAGCGCTTCGCCGCCCGGCTCGTTCACCAGCTTGAGCATGATGACCGCAGCGCGATGCGTGACGGTCGCGTCGGTGAGCTTGGCCGTCTGCACCCGGATATCGGAGCGCACCACGGAATTGGCATCGCCGTAATTCGAGGCGATGTGGTAGGTGCCTTCCGGCAGCAGCAACACATCGCCGGTCATGACCGATTGCGCCAGTGGCCGCTTGTTGCCCGGCTCGAACTGGCTGCCCTGGTAGATGTCGAACGAGATCTGCCCCTGCGGGATGCGCACGTCGCCGACGCGCCCTTCGATGCGCAACCCGCCGGCCGGAAGCTCGAACACTTCCCGCACCGACTCGGCGCGCAGCTGCACCGGCTTGGTGGCGTTCGCCAGTCCGAAGCCGACATGGACGATGTATTGGCCGGGCGGCAGCGCGAAAACCGGAGCGCCACCCTTTTCGTCCTTCAGCAGGCGAAACACGCCGCTCTGGTCGGGCTTGCTCGCATAGACTCGCCAATGCAATCCACCGGGGATCGCCGGCATGTCGCGGCCGAAGCGGGCGCTCACCGCCAGCGCGACCTGCCCGGCCGGCACCGCGGGAGCGGTTTGGCTCTGCCCCGGACCCGGATTCGCCGCCGGCGGCAACGACTGCAGCATCGGTCCGCGCGGCGCGGGTGCCGCATCCACACCCGGCGGCGCGAGACTCATGCCGGGCGACAGCGGCGTGGGCGCCGCCGGCGCGGACGGCACGATTTGCGGCGGACGTAGCACTGGAGAACCGTCGAAGAATTGCGCGCTGGCCGGCGCGGCTAGCGTCGCAAGCCAGAGCCCGGCTGCAACAGCTAACTGCCGGGCGCCGCCGCGCTTTATGCCGAACTGTTTCATTGCTTGCGTTTTCGACCGAAATAGCGGCGAATTCAAGCCATTATCGGCGGGTTTGTCACAATTCGGCGGCTATGCTAGTGCGGCGGTTCAGAAATTCCCCATTCGTTGCCGCAAGTCAGGAGGGAGTTTCTGAACCAAAGCCGCACTAGTGCCCCGCTTCCGAAGTTCGTGATACATCGCAGCAACCTCTGACACGAACTTCGGAAGCAAAGGGGCACTAGCAAGTCTATGATTCTAGTGCCGCTTAGATTTCCTAGTGTCCCTTGAATCCGAAGTTCGCAAAGTGATTGCAGCAAGTCCGGGCGAACTCCGGATTCGGGATACTAAAGCATGATCCCGAAAAGTGGACACCGGTTTTCGGAAAAGATCATGCTCAAACAAGAAGCTAGAGCGTGATGGCGATTCAATCTGAAGCCATCACGCTCTAGGCGAACGCCTTGCCGGACAAACCCATGCCCGATGCCCTCGAACTGCTCAAAACCCGACGCTCCCTGAAGGCGATGGAGCTGACGGGTCCGGCGCCCACGGCGGCTGAAATCGACACGCTGCTAACTGTCGCATCGCGGGTGCCGGACCACGGCAAGCTCACCCCATGGCGGTTCATCGTGTTCGAAGGCGAGGCCAGGCTGGTCGCAGGCGATGTCATCGCCGCGGCATTCCGCATCAAATATCCCGACGCCAAGCCAGAACAGGTGGACAGCGAACGCGCGCGGCTGGCGCGTGCCCCGCTGGTGATCGCGGTGGTCAGCCGCGCCGGTCCGCATGTGAAGATCCCGGAATGGGAGCAGGTGCTGTCTGCCGGCGCTGCCGCCATGAGCCTGGTGCTGGCCGCACACGCGCTCGGCTATGCCGCCAACTGGATCACCGAGTGGTACGCCTATGACCGCGGCGTGCTCGACGCGCTTGGTTTGAAGGAGCAAGAGCGCATCGCCGGGTTCATTCACATCGGCCGGCCAGCGCGCCCGCCCGAGGAGCGGCCGCGACCGCCGCTGCAGGACATCGCGACCCGCTACGGCGGATAATGTCGCGCCCGGCTGGCGGTCGATCCCGCCGACCTCATGATCGGGCTGCGGCTCAGTCACATCGGCAGTTTCGAATTTCACCGCGCCGAGGAAGCCATCAGGCTTGGCGCCGAGCAGGCTTGGCGCCGAGCAGGCTTGGCGCCGAGCAGGCTTGGCGCCGAGGCGGCCGAGCGGTCGCTCGACACCATCGCGCAGGCGCCCGGGACGCGCGATCAGGCCGTCTGGATGTAATCGCGCAAGGCGGCGGATTCCTGCTCCATCTCCTGCAGCCGGTGCTTGACCACGTCGCCGATCGAGACGATTCCGATCAGCCGGTCCTGCTCGATCACCGGGACATGGCGGAACTTGCCCGTGGTCATGCGCTCCATGATCTCGCCGACACTGTCCGCGCAATCGCAGGTCACGACTTTGCGCGTCATCACCCGCGACACCGGCTCCTCCAGCGCATCGGCGCCACGCGCGGCAAGCTCGCGTACGATGTCGCGCTCGGTGACAATGCCGGCGATGCGGCGATCCGGGCCAAGCACCACGAGGGCACCGATCCGGCGCTCCGCCAGAATTCCGATCGCCGTGCCGAGCGTTGCCGCCGGCTCGACGGTGGAGACGTCACTGCCCTTGTGAGACAGAATCGTTTTGACGGTCATGGGTCGCCTCCCTCGACCGGCGGCAGCTGACGCAACATGCCGGTCGATATCAACAAACAGTCTTGGTCACCGGTTCCGTCCGCGCGTTCGACCTGCGGATAACGAACCGGCGCTTTACGACGCAATTACAATGATCGATCTAAAACGTGTTGGCTGCAAGGCGTGGCAACGCATTTTGGTAATAGCTCATAACGGTGGAGCGCCGGGGTCCGGCTCCGCAGGATCTGCCGCCACTGGGTGGCGCGGGACTGGATCGAATAAGGGAAACGCGATCAAGCCGGCGAGAAACCCGCCGATATGAGCTTGCCAGGCAATGTTTCCTTGGATGTTCGTGAGCGAAAGTCCACTGATCGCGAGCACTGTATCAACGCCTAACCAAACCAGCACGAAAGTGAGCGCGCGCCGATTTCGCAAACTCGCCAATAGGGAGCGCGCCGGTACTTCTTCAGGCCGGGCGGCGCGCGCCCGTCCGGGCCAAAGCGAGCCGCCCCGCTCGAAGGCGAAGCGTGTCGCGGCCCCCATGGTGCCGAACACGACCGCCGAAGCGCCCACAACCAGCAAGAAGTACCCGGAATGGGTCAACAGATAGGCCGCCGCACCCGCCACCGCCGTCAGGGCCAGGAATCCAAAGAAACGCAGGGCGCCGAAGCGGCGCGCCACCAGAGAGCCGAAGATCAGCAACCCAATGCTATTGAAGATCAGATGCTGGAGGTCAGTGTGCAGCAATGCATAAGTGACAAAGCTCCAGACAGCAGGACCGAAGCCGCCCGGCAGGGCGCTGCCGCCCGATCCGTAGCGCTCCGGGATAAAGGAAAACAGCAGAAGAACCTGACCTGCATCATGGTCGGACAGCACCCACGTTCGAATGGCGTGAACGATCCAAAGCAGCGCGATCACGACAATGACCGGCACCGGAATGTTGAACATCGGCTCGCGCGTTGAGTCCACGTGCATGTCTCCGCAATATTTCCGCTGGACATAGAGGGCACGCTCGCTCGCGGCAAGCGCGCGCCTGAAATCCAAAACGCATAAGAAAAAAGGGAGGGTCGAAACCCTCCCTTTGTGCCTTCTTGCGAGGTCCAATCCCGCCTTGGCGCGGAACCGGAGGATTGCTTCCCAAGTCGGCTCAAAGCCAGCGGCTTTAGCCGACTTGGGTGGCGCTCCCCCGGAGCGCCGGTCACATCCCCTCGCCTCCCCGGCTGCTTTCAGTTGGCCGCCGGTGTCGAAGGTCTGGCGGCGCGTGAGGTTCATTGCGACGCTAAGCGAACCGCCGCAGCATGCCCAGCAAATCCCCGGCTTAACATTAATACGCGCGCCGCCGCGCTTTCTCCGCCGCAAACACACAGGCGGCACGTGCCCTGCTCTGTCCACCTCATCGCCCGGAATTTCGGGCCGCGCTGTCCCGAACAGGAACATCGACGGCCTGCGGGTGCATGAAGAGGAGACAGCGGGGCTCATGAAGCATCCCTCCAGCCGCGTGCTGTTCGATTATTGGAACGCCCGCCGTGGCCGCCGGCCGATGCCGGAACGCGGCGAGATCGAGCCAGGCGCCATCCGTCAGGTGCTCGCGGACACGTTTATTCTGGCCTTGGACCCGCGTGCCGGCCATTCGTTCCGCATCGCCGGGACGCGGGTCTGCGCGATTTTCGGCCGTGAGCTCAAGAGCGAGAGTTTTGCCGATTTCTGGACGCCCGAGAGTCACCAGGTGGTGCGCGATCTGCTTACCGTCGTAACGCATGAATCGATCGGGGCGGTGGCCGGCGCCAGCGGACGTAATCGCGAAGGCGTCGCACTCGATTTCGAACTGGTATTGCTGCCGCTCAGCCATCGCGGCCACAGCGGCGCGCGGGTGCTGGGAGCCCTGGCGCCGGCCGAGCGACCAGCTTGGTTCGGCACCAGCGCCATTGACCGCCTGAGCCTCGGCACGTTGCGCTATCTCGGGCCCGAGGCCGTTGCCGCCGAAGCGCCGCCAATCCTGCCGGTGATGCCGCGCGGCCGCATCCGTCACGGCCTCTTGGTCTATGACGGCGGCCAGTCCTCGGAGCAGCGCGCCCCCACGGACTAACGTGTCGTTAACAATGCGTATCTAGGCTGCCCCGCCTCACCGAATTCATGAGGCGCTTCAGGGCGGCATGTCGGTTCCCCAGAAAAAACCGTTAATCTTGCCGCTGGCCGAAGAACGCCGGCGACACCAGCGCGTGCGGGTCAACCTGCTCGGCCGCTATATGCTGGCGGACCGCCGCGAATTCCCATGTCAGGTGACCGACATGTCGCCGGGCGGCATGGCGCTGATCGCGCCGATCGCCGGCCAACCGGGCGAGCGCGTCATTGCTTATGTCGATCATCTCGGCCGGCTGGAAGGCGTCATCGCACGCCTGTTCCAAAATGGTTTCGCGATGACGGTGGTTGCGACCAAGCTCAGGCGCGACAAGCTCGCGGCCCAGCTCACCTGGCTCGCCAACCGTCACCTCCTGACCTCGCTGGACGATCGCCGTCATGGCCGTATCACCCCGCGCAATCCAGCCGGACGGCTGATCCTGCCGAACGGCATCAACATCGCCTGCCGGGTGATCGACATATCGCAATCGGGCTGCGCCATCGGCAGCGATCAGCGGCCGGAGATCGGCGCCCTGGTCACAATCGGCAAGACCACGGGGCGCGTCGTCCGCCACCTCGAGGACGGCTTTGCCTTGGAGTTCACCCGGATGCAGCATTCGGACTTTCTCGAAGACAACGTCACCGGCGGGTAAACGCCGCGCCGTTTTCGGCGCCCTGCCGGCGCCATTTCGTTCTCACCCGCATCGTCATTTCGAGCCCGCGCCAGGCCGTGGCAGACATGCTGCTGGTTAAGCGTGGCACCGTGTCGGCAAGACAAATCGCAGTCGGCGCGCGACATGCGAGGTTAAGGGTGGCATTTTATTCAAATGACATTAGTTCGGATTTTACGCAGTTTTGATTGAAACAATAACAGTATTAATCTCAGTGTTTACTTTGGTTATATTCAAACTCATCTTGCCAACTTAGCGGCCATTCAAAGGCTTTGTGGGAAATAAGGCTCCATAAACAGGGATGGGGCCACCCAATGCATCCGAATTTCCTGCGCGTGTTTGGCGCTGTGGTCGCAGCGGCCGCGATTGCTGCGCTGCTGACGGCGCCGGCCGCAAACGCCGCCAACGAGCGGCCGCTGTTCGTCAACCTCGGCGCCAGTTCCCGTGCGCCGATCGGCTGGGTCGAGTTCTGCTCGCGCCATCCGGCGGAGTGCGAGTCCAAGGCTCTGGACGCACGCGATGTCGTGCTCAGCCAGAAGGCCTGGAAGGATCTCGTGCGCATCAACGCCTGGGTCAACGCCACGATCAAGCCGAAGACCGACCTCGAACATTGGGGCGTGGTTGAGAAGTGGTCGTATCCGGACGACGGCTATGGCGACTGCGAGGATTACGTCCTGCTCAAGCGCAAGCTGTTGATCCAGGCCGGCTGGCCGCGGCAGGCGCTGCTCGTCACCGTGGTGCGCGAGCAAAATGGCGACGGCCACGCGGTGCTCACGGTCAAGACCGACAAAGGCGAATTCATCCTCGACAACCAGAACACCGAAATCCTGCTGTGGTCGGAAACCAGCTACCGCTTCGTGAAGCGGCAGGCGCAATCCGATCCCAACACCTGGGTTGCGCTCGGCGATCCACGCCCGACCCAGGCCACTGCATCTTCGCGCTGATTGCGCAGAACGGAGCTACGCGACCCCGGTCACGTCCCCACCCCTCCCCGTCCCCAGACCGGGTTCGCGCGCGGCCGCCTCTCCCCCCGGAGGCGGCCGCACCTTTTTCAAACCGTGCATCAAGCGATGCGCTTCAATCCCTTGCTGTAGCGCTGCCAGCGTTTGACATAAATATCGGCGGCAGCGGCGATCATCTGCGCGGCCTTGTCGTCGAGCGTTCGGATCACGCGCGCGGGTGAGCCCACGATCAGCGAATGATCGGGAAATTCCTTGCCCTCGGTCACCAGCGCGCCGGCGCCAACCAGGCAATGCCGCCCGACCTTGGCGCCGTTGAGCAGGATCGCTCCCATGCCGACCAGGCTGTTGTCGGCAACACAGGAGCCGTGCAGCACCACATTGTGGCCAATGACGCAGTCGGCCCCGATGATCACCGGGAAACCCGGATCGGTATGGATGGTGGCGTTGTCCTGGATCTGGCTGCGCTCGCCCACTTCGATCCATTCGTTGTCACCGCGCAGCACAGAGCCGAACCAGACGCTGGCGTCGGTCTTCAACCGCACCCGCCCGATCACCGCCGCAGTCTCGGCCACCCAGTAGCGCCCGTCGGCCGCCAGCTCCGGTGCCTCGCCATCAAGCTCGAAGATCGCCATGCGCGCTCCTACAGGATGATCCCGAAAAAGCCTGCCCCGGACTTGATCCCGGGGTGGGAACCGGTTTTCGGAAAGGATCATGCTCAAACAATATAACGAGCACGACCTTGCCACGCGGGTTTTCGATTGGCGAGATGGCCGCTGCGTTCAGAGCGCCAGCGCGGTGAGCGCCGTCACCACCACGGTCCCGGACATCAGGCTCCAGAATCCGGCGACGATGGTCGCGCTCATCACCGCGCTAATGCGGCGACCCTCGATCTGGCGGGCGCGGATAGTGTTGCGCATGATGATGAAGGGCGCGGCAAAGACGAGAAATGGTATTGCCGCGAATGTCGATGGGCGCGGCCCGCGCTGCAGCAGGCGGAAACTGGCGGGCCGCCGGGTGACTAGCTGATAGCCGCTCGCTAAGAGACCCGCGAGCGCAAACCCGATGGCCAGCGCGAAAAACGACCCAACCGAATGCGGCGACATGAACGCCTCGAACTATCGACCGATCGATGCTTCGCAGAGCGAAACGCGCAGCGCTACACTATCCTTAATTAATCCTTAACGCGTACCGCCCTCGAAACCCGTGCATCGCCGCGCGCGCATGCAATACTCGCCACTGATTCGCGGGGACGCGCGTCGATGACCACGACCGACATGGCAGAACGGCCCCGGCGCGGATCGCGCGCTCCCGCGCGCCGCCGCCCGCGCATGCTTATTCTTCCGCTGGTGGTGTTGGTTGGGCTGGTGCTCGGCGGGGTGGGCTACATCGCCTACGTGTTATGGCCGCGCTGGCCCGGACCGCCGCTTGCGACCAACTCGCCGGCATTTCCGATCATGGTCGCCGGTGTCGCGTTCAACGTGCCGCCAGCGGCGATCCGCCTGCCGGTGCAGCGCCGTCCGGGCACCCATGAGCGTGTCGATCTGGCATTCTTGTGGCCGTCGCTGCTTCCGCCCGATCTGGCCGCCAAACCCTCCGCCGTTCCGACCGATGCGGCAGCGGCGCCGAGCCGGACCCCGGAGCGGATCTTCGTCACCATCAGCGGAGCCGGCGACACGCTGGCTCCAGCCGACCGGCTGCGCACCATCTATCCGCGCTACACCGCGAGCGAGCCTGTGGCGGGACCGAACGGTCTGGCGATTCTCGCCTTTCGCGACGGCACGCCCTATCAGGGCGAAGACCTGATCTATGACGGCGAGGTGCCGAGCAATTTTCTGGTGCGTTGCTCGCGGGACGGCGCCGGCCCGACCCCGGGCATCTGCCTCTATGAGCGGAGGATCGACGCCGCTGACCTGGTGGTGCGCTTTCCGCGCGGCTGGCTCGGCGACTGGCGCAATGTGGCGAGCAATATCGAGCGGCTGATCGCAAGCTTGCAGTCAAAACGCTGATCGATTGGCGAGCGTTCCGCTCAAACGGCCCTACCCGGTTCCAGATCGATATCGAGAATCGGCATCTCAAAAATATACAAGCGCCGGCCCTGCTTATCATCGACGAATAAGACGCCGATGAACTCTTCGCCGATATAGGCTTCCACCGAATCCTGCTTTTTGGGCCGGGCTACCACGCGGATGCGCTCGTTATCGAATCTGCGCTTGAGCGCCGCTTCGAGCCTTTTTGCGTCCGGCAGATCCGTCGGCTCGCCAAGCGGAATTTCCATGCGCAGATTGTACGACCGCTCGCCCTCGTCATCATCGGCGGAAAGATCGCCGATATTATCTTCGCCAACATAGACTTTCGCTGTGTCGCCACTTTGTAGCACCACGCGGATGCGCGCATTGCTGAACAGGCGCTTGAGATAGTCGTCGAGTTTTCTGATTTCCTGGACGTCCAACGGATCGACTCCCGATCGTTATTTCATACTGCATTCGGACCGCAGTCGAGCTTTTCTGCACTGCTCTTTGGCGGTGGCCGGGTCATGCTTTGGTTTGCGACCGTGCCATGAAACCAAGCCATGAAACCGTGCCATGAAACCGTGCCATGAAACCGTGCCATGACACGGCTCAATCTCCGATGCAACGGTGCCCCTCCGCGGGGCCTCAAAAATCGCTGTGCGGAAACATCTGATCCATGCTGCGTGCCGGCTCCGGGCAGCCGGCTTCACCGATGATTTTTGCGGGCACGCCCGCCACCGTTGTGTTGGGCGGCACCGGCTTCAGCACCACGGAGCCCGCGGCCACGCGCGCGCAATGGCCGATCTCGATATTGCCGATCACCTTGGCACCGGCGCCCAGCATTACGCCGCGGCGGATTTTGGGATGGCGGTCTTCCATTTCCTTGCCGGTGCCGCCGAGCGTCACGCCGTGCAGGATGGAGACGTCGTCCTCGATCACCGCGGTTTCGCCGACCACCAGACCGGTGGCGTGGTCGAGGAAGATGCCGCGTCCGATCCGGGCCGCCGGGTTGATGTCGCATTGAAACACCGCCGACGAGCGGCTTTGCAGGTAATAGGCGAAGTCCTTGCGGCCCTTGCCCCATAGCCAATGCGCCAGCCGATGGGTCTGGATGGCGTGGAAGCCCTTGAAGTAGAGCAGTGGCTCGATCAGCCGATGCGCCGCCGGATCGCGGTCGACGGTGGCAACGATATCGGCACGAAACAGATTGCCGATCGACGGCTCGCTTTCGAGCGCATCGGCATAGGCTTGCCGGATCAGTTCGGCGGATACGTCGGGATGGTCGAGCCGCTCGGTGATGCGATGTATCACGGCAGCTTCCAGCGTATCGTGATGCAGAATGGTCGAATAGATGAAGGTCGCGAGCTCGGGCTCGCGCCGCACCACCTCTTCGGCCTCCTGGCGGATACGCGCCCAGACCGGATCGACCTTGTCGAGCGCGCTGACAGCTCTCGTTTGATGCTGAGCCATGGTCATTTCCCCGGCAACCTTTTCACACGGTTTTGGTTCTATCACAGTTGCCCTGAGGAGAAAGTATATGGGTGTAAAGACAAAATATAACAATAGCTTATCGTAAAATCAGGACTAAGGACGCGAGGCCAGGAAGTCCAACGCGCCCGCCTTGAACACCCGGTCGCCGACCGCCAGCATGTGGTCACGGCCGGGGATTTCCAACGCCTTGCCGTTGGGCAGCAGTGCAGCCAGCGCACATGGAGAGCCGGCGATCTCGTCCTCGCTACCGACCGCGCACAGCACCGGCTGATGAATGGTCGCCACCTGCTCGCGCGCCAGCGTCTGGCGCGAGCCGCGGATACAATCCGCCAGCGCCTTCAGATCGGACTTGGTCTGCTCGGCGAACAGGCGGAAGCCGCGCGCCTTGGGGTTGGCGACCGCATCCGCCGACGGCGCCTCCATCGCCTCGGCGATACTCTCCGGCAGCCCCGCGGACTCGACCAGCCGAATGCCGAGACCGCCCAGCACGGCGCTGCGCACGCGCGCGGGATGCGCCAGCGCCAGGAATGCGGTGATGCGAGCGCCCATGGAATAACCGATGATGTCGGCGCGCGGCAGGCCGAGATGATCGAGCAACGCGCGCACGTCCTCCGCCAGCAGGGCACTGTGATAGGCCGCCGGATCGTACAGCTTGGTGGACTGGCCGTGACCGCGATTGTCGAGCGCAATGGCGCGGTAGCCGGCGCGCGTCAGCGTCGTCACCCAGCCCGGCTGCACCCAGTTGAACAGGGCATTGGAGGCAAAGCCGTGCACCAGCACCACTGGCTCGCCTTCGCCCTCGTCGAGAAAGGCGATCTCGACGCCGTCATGTTGAAACGTCTGCACGACGGCAATCTTACGCCGGCACGGTCATGGCGGCAAAGCGCAGGCGTTCGCGCTCCTTGCGGGCCTTGCGCCGGTCGAGATAGCGCTCGGTGGCGCGTTCCACGGCGCGCTTGCAGGCGGCGCAGAAGCCGAACAGGGTCACCAGCGCGCCCAAAATCCAGACGAACAGATTGAACGCTCCTACGGTCAGCAGGATGGCGCCGCGCCCGGCCGTCTTCAGGATCGCCCGGGTCTGGCTGCCTTTGCTCTCGGCCAGCCGCGCTACCCGCGCCATGTCGCGCGGCCCTTCGGAAATCCGCATGCCGTCAAGCGCCGCCTTGGTGCCGGCCCGGCTCTGCACCCGCCCGACATCGCTGACGAAGCGGACGAGACCGTGCGCCCGCTCGACCTTGACCGCCTGGCGCGCGGCGCGCACCGCGACCGCGGGCTCGGTCATGCTGGCGCCCACCATCGCGCGCTTGAGCGCGCTCCAGTCGATCACCTCGCGCAGAGAGCGGCCGATCCATTGCGCCAAGCCTGCGCTGACCTGGCCGGTGCGGCGCGCCGCCTTGATCACCGACAGGCCGACGCGCGCGGGGGCGCCCGCCCCGAATGAGGCATAGGTGCCGGCGGTCACCGCCAACCCGACGCAAGCGAGCCCGAGGATCAATTCGTCGACCTGCTCGCCCATGGCGAAGCGGGTCCCTTCGCGCACCGCGTCGCGGATGTCGCCAAACACGAACAGGTCGCCGAGCGTGGTGCCGGCGAGCCCCACCAGATCGTCCGGCTCGCCGGTGATCAGGCCGCGGGTGAAACTCTCCGCCGCGCGGGCGGCGCTGCCGGCGGCGGCGATTTCGGTCTCTACCTTGGCGGCCAGCGTCGGATCGACCGCGATATTGCGCGCGCGCGCCAGGTCGAGAAAACTCTTGGCGAGATCGGCGTCATCGGCGGCGAGCGCCGCTTCGATTTCGCGCGCGGCCACGGCGGCATTGAACGAGCGATCGAGCGCGCGGTCCGCCAGCATGACCGGATCGTCCTGCGCCAGCAGCAGTTGCTCCGCTTCGAAGCCGCGCGGCACCACCGTCAGGGCGGCGACGGCGCAGACGAAGGCAAACCCGAGCGGCAATGCAATCCGCGACCCGTTCATTAAAAATCGATCCTCCTGCCGGCCGGACCGAGGGGCTAACGGCCGATTGCGTCGGCAAAATGCCCGAGATCGGCGAGCTTAGCCGATTCGTTAAGCGCCAACGGCGCAGCGCCAAGCACGGTTCCGGCTTTGCCACGACTGTTCAACGGCTTGGTAAACCGAGATCATACTCTAGGAATTGGTAAACCCGGCCGTTAAGGTGCGCCGCAATTCGTCATTCCGGGCCGAGCGAGCGGTGCGAGCGAAAGTCGGAGGGTCGGAGGGACAGTCAACGGAATTGGCCATGGTAGACAGCATCGTTCCGCATTTTCACAACACGCCCGGGGTTTCGGTGGTCGAGATCGGCGCCAAAGAATTCATGTGCATGGGAGAACAGCCGCCGTTCGATCATCCGCATGTCTTTCTCGACATGGGCGATGCGGTGGAAATCATCTGTCCATATTGCTCGACCCTGTTCCGGCACGACCCGACGCTTGATCCGCACGCCGCGCGCCCGGCCGAATGCGCCTATACCGAGTCCGCGGCCGCCTGACGTTCCCGCCGCCGGAGATCCTGAACCGTGGCCCCCTCGCGCACCGTCCTGATCGCGGGTGGCGGCATCGGTGGGCTGACCGCAGCGCTGGCGCTGGCGCAACGCGGCTTCGGCGCCACGGTGATCGAACAGGCCGAGCGGCTGGAAGAAACCGGCGCCGGCATTCAGCTCTCGCCCAATGCGTCGCGGATTCTGATCGGGCTTGGCCTGCGCGAGCGATTGGCCTCGCACGTGACCGCGCCGGAAGAGCTGCGCGTGCTCAATGCGCGGACCGGACGCTTGCTGGCGCGCGCGCCGCTCGGTGCGATTGTCTATGAGCGCTACGGCGCGCCCTATTGGATGATCCATCGCGGCGATCTGCAGGCTGTGCTGCTTAATGCGGTCGCCGCCAATTCCGATATCGCGCTGCATCTCGGGGCGCGCGTCGACGAATTTTCCGTGCACCAGAATGGCGTCACCGCCGCTGCGCGCAGCAACATGCAGGCGATGGAACAACGCGGCATCGCGCTCATTGGCGCCGACGGCCTTTGGTCGGCGTTACGCACGCGTCTCGGCCACCGCGATCTGCCACGCTTTGCGCGTCACACCGCATGGCGCGCGCTCATCCCGGCGGCGGCAGCGCCGCCGGCGCTGCGCGAGCCGGCGGTCAATCTGTGGCTCGGCCGCAATGCCCATCTCGTGCACTATCCGGTGCGCGCCGGCAGCATGATCAACGTGGTCGCGATCATTACCGACACATGGCGCGAGCTGGACTGGAGTGCGCCGGGCGCCCGCGACGAGTTGCTCGGCCGCTTCCCTGCGGCGATGTGGCAAGCCTCCGTGCGCGAGCTGCTCGGCGCCGGCGAGCGCTGGCATAAATGGGCGTTGCACGACCGCGCTCCGTTGACCCATTGGGGCAAGGGGCCGGTCACGCTGCTCGGCGACGCCGCGCATCCGATGCTGCCTTATCTCGCCCAGGGCGCGGCAATGGCGATCGAGGATGCCGGCGTGCTCGCCGACTGCTTGCAGCACACGCCCGACGATGTCGACGGCGCCCTGCGGCGCTACGAGCGGCAGCGCCAGCCCCGCACCGCCCGCACCCAGCGCGCGGCGCGCCGCAACGGGCGGGTCTATCACATGGGCGGGGCCGAGAGTTTTGTGCGCAGCCTTGCCCTCCTCGCGCTCGGCGGCAAGCGCCTGTTGGCGCGCTACGACTGGCTGTTCGGCTGGAAATCGCCCGGCGGGACACCTACCTAAGCAATAGCAGGCGCTGATGCACGACCACACCCACGCACACGGACAGACACCGGCCGGGCACGCCGTCGACCCAGTCTGCGGCATGACCGTCGATTCGCACACGACGCCACATCGCTCTGAACACGGCGGCCGCACTTTTTATTTCTGCGGCGCCGGCTGCCGCAGCAGGTTCATTGCCGATCCGGCGAAATATTTGTCGTCTGAAGCGCGGGCGGCCGAACCGGTGCCGGAAGGCACGATTTATATCTGCCCGATGCATCCGCAAATCCGCCAGCTCGGGCCGGGCAGCTGCCCGATCTGCGGCATGGCGCTCGAGCCGGAACTCGCCGGCGCCGAGGCCGGGCCCAACCCGGAACTCCGCGACATGATCAGCCGGTTCTGGATCGGGCTCGTGCTGACGCTGCCGGTGGTGGCGCTGGAAATGGGCGGGCACTTCACCAGCCTGCACATGTTGCTCGGCCAGGTCGCATCGAACTGGCTGCAATTTCTCTTCGGCACGCCGGTGGTGTTGTGGGCCGGCTGGCCGTTCTTTGTGCGCGGCTGGCAGTCCGTGGTCACGCGCAATCTCAACATGTTCACGCTGATCGCCATGGGCACCGGCGTCGCCTGGGTCTACAGCGTGATCGCAACGTTTGCGCCCGGGATTTTCCCATCCGCATTCCGCGGCGGTGACGGCGCGGTCGCGGTCTATTTCGAGGCAGCGGCGGTCATCACCGTGTTCGTGCTGCTCGGCCAGGTGCTCGAATTGCGCGCGCGCGAGGCGACCTCGGGGGCAATCCGGGCGCTGCTCGATCTCGCCCCCAAAACCGCGCGCCGCATGAAGGACGACGGCGGCGACGAGGAGGTCGCGCTCGACAGCGTGGTCGTGGGCGACCGGCTGCGCGTGCGCCCGGGTGAGAAGGTGCCAGTCGACGGCGAGGTGATCGAGGGCCGCTCGGCGCTCGATGAATCCATGGTGACCGGCGAGTCGATGCCGGTGACCAAGGAGGTCGCAGCCAAGGTGATCGCCGGCACGCTCAACCAGTCGGGCAGCTTCGTCATGCGCGCCGAAAAGGTCGGCCGCGATACCCTGCTTGCCCAGATCGTGCAGATGGTGGCGCAGGCGCAGCGCTCGCGCGCGCCGATCCAGCGTCTGGCCGACCGGGTCTCGGCTTGGTTCGTGCCGCTGGTGATCGCCGTCGCGCTCGCAGCCTTCGCGGCCTGGGCCGCGTTCGGGCCGGAGCCGCGCTTCGCCTATGGCCTGGTCGCCGCGGTGAGCGTCTTGATCATTGCCTGTCCGTGTGCGCTCGGCCTCGCCACCCCGATGTCGATCATGGTCGGGGTCGGACGCGGCGCCCAGGCCGGCGTGCTGATCAAGAACGCCGCAGCGCTCGAACGCATGGAGAGCGTGGATACTTTGGTGGTGGACAAGACCGGCACCCTCACCGAAGGCAAGCCGAAAGTCGTCGCCATCGTGCCGGCGCCAGGCTTCGACGAGACCGAAGTGTTGCGTCTCGCCGCCAGCGTGGAGCGCGCGAGCGAGCATCCGCTGGCGGCAGCGGTCGTGGCGGCGGCGACCGAGCGCAACATTGCGCTCGCTGCGGCGACCGATTTCGACTCGCCTGCCGGCAAGGGCGCGGTCGGGACGGTCGAGGACCGCCGTGTCGTGCTCGGCAATGCCGCCTTTCTCACGGAGCTGACTATCGCCACCGACGCGCTTGCGACGGACGCCGAGCGCCTGCGCCAGGACGGCGCCACCGCCATCTTCGTCGCCATCGACGGCAAGCCGGCCGGCGTCATCGCCATTGCCGATCCGGTCAAGCCGTCCACGCCGGGCGCGCTCAAGGCATTGGTGGCGGCGGGCGTACGCGTGGTGATGCTTACCGGCGACAATCGCACCACGGCGCAGGCGGTGGCGCGCCGGCTCGGCATCGGCGAGGTCGAGGCCGAGGTGCTGCCCGATCAGAAGGCAAAGGTGGTCGAGCGCCTGCGCGCCGAGGGCCGCGTGGTCGCCATGGCCGGCGACGGCGTCAACGACGCGCCGGCGCTGGCCGCTGCCGATGTCGGCATCGCCATGGGCACCGGCACCGACATCGCCATCGAGAGCGCCGGCATCACGCTGCTCAAGGGCGACCTCACCGGCATCGCGCGCGCGCGCAGACTCTCCGCCGTAGTCATGAGCAACATCCGGCAGAACCTATTCCTCGCCTTCGTCTACAACGCGGCCGGCGTCCCGATCGCGGCCGGCCTGCTCTATCCGATCACCGGCATTCTGCTGTCGCCGGCGATCGCGGCGGCGGCGATGGCGCTGTCGTCGGTCAGCGTGGTGGGGAATGCGCTGCGGCTGCGGCGCGCGCGGCTCTGAACGTCAGCGGATGACGGCGTTGCTGCGCCAATTCGCCGGCGTCTCGCAGTTCTTGCGGCGGGCGGCGGCGGCCAGCACGCGCAATTCCTCGTTGGCGGCGACATGGTCCTGCTTGTAGGCGATGGCGCTGACGAAGCCGCCGCCGGCGCCCTCTCCGGCTTTGTCCATCAGGGTGCGCAGTTCCTGCTCGCGTCCGGTCCACTGTCGGGTCTGCTCCGCGATCTGCGGGCAGGTATGGTATTCGTATTTCCCGGGGTCGGCGAAAACCGTCATCATATTGTCCGGCCCCGACGAACAGCCCGCCAGCAATATTGCGGCGACGAGCGCGAGCAGCCGCGCCCCGTAGGCGCGCTTTTCGCGACGTATGCTGGCAGTGGTGGTCGGCATGGCCTCCCCGGCCCGTTCCGGCAAACTGTGTCCCGGATCCGAAGTTCGCACGTCACTCGCTGCCGGCACTCTTGCGAACTTCGGATGCAAAGGGACACTAGAAATCATAGAGTTGCGAGTGTGGCTCTGGTTCAGAAGTTCCCTCCCCACCCAGCCGCAAGGAATGGGCAACCTCTGAACCGCCACACTAGACCTGCACCAAGCCCGTAAATATTTCGTGCAGCGGCAAAGTCGCCTTGCACCGCGAATGCGCCGATATCGTGATGAGGGCACGGCATCGGGTCCCTACCCTGATTGCCTCCCAACGATCTTCAATGTTATGGAGCGGGCGCTCCTTGTCCCTCATCGGCCGCAATCGACGTCACGGCCATTCTTCATGATGCCTTGGCGGCGGAACATGCATCGCAATCGCCTGCACGGTGTCGGGTAACGGCGGATCCCCCGGTCAATGTCGCAGCTCATCATTGGCATCCATGCCGGCTATCACGACTCGACCGCCGTGGTGTTCGACGACTACACGCTGAAGGCCGCGGTGCAGCTCGAGCGGCTCACGCGTATCAAGGGCGACGCCTTGGAATTCCCCTATCGCTGCATCGATGAAGTTCTATCGATCGTCGGCGCGGCGCGCAGCGATGTCGGCGCGGTCGCCATCAGCCGCATGTATTTTCCCAACGAAGCCTTTGTGAAAAGCCCCGGCCTCGGCTGGCTGTGGCGCAACTTTCGCACGCATGTCCGCAAAAAAACCAATCGTGGCCTGGCGCGCGAGATCCGTCTGCGGCGCGCCGCGCGCCCGGAAGACGTCATCGATCCGAAGGAAGCCTTGAAATTCGCCGGTTTGCCGCACGCCGACGCGATCCACTTCTACGACCATCACGAAGGACACGCGCTGCCGGCGCTGTTCTACACCGACTGGGACGACGCGCTGTTGGTCACCGCCGACGGCGCGGGCGACACTGTCAATTACAGCCACCGGCATTTCGCCAATGAACAATTGAAGACCATCTACGGCGGCGAGGAATGCTGGCATACGCCGCTGCCGCCCGACAGCCTCGGGCAGCTCTACCAGGCGGTCACTCTGGTGCTCGGCTTTCGCCCCAATCGCCACGAGGGAAAAGTCACCGGCTTGGCCGCCATGGGTGAGCCGGTTCTGTACGACCAGATCGCGCCTTACTTTTGGGTCGACGACAATGGACGGGTGCGCTCCAAATTCCGCCGCACCGGCGGGATGCGCAACCTGCTGTGGAAGATCACGCCCGGCGTGCGGCGCGAAGACGTTGCGGCTTCGGTGCAAAAAGTGGTCGAGGATACCATGCTGCTCTCGGTGCAGCGTCTGCTGGCGCGCTATCCGGCGCGGCGGCTGGGCCTCGCCGGCGGCCTGTTCGCCAATGTGAAGCTCAACCAGTTGCTGGCCGAGAAACTGCCGATCGACGAACTCTTCGTCGTGCCGCCGATGGGCGACGAGGGCCTGCCGACCGGCGGCGTGCTGGCTTATCTCATGCGGCGCGACGGCATGAGCCGCTGGCTACGCGAACGCAGACGGCTCGACGATGTCTATCTCGGCCGCGACTATGACAATGCGATCGACGCAACCCTGCGCGCCACGCCTGGTGTCACGGCCCATGCCGGCTCGCCGGTCGACGAAGCAGCGCGCCGGCTCGCCGCCGGCCAGATCGGCGCGATCTATACCGGCCGCATGGAATACGGGCCGCGCGCGCTCGGCGCACGTACCATCCTGGCGAGCCCGGTACGCCGCAACATGCATGACACTTTGAACCACCGGCTCGAGCGCACCGAATTCATGCCGTTCGCGCCGGTGGTCGCGGCAGAGAAGGCGGCGGAGATTTTCGACGTGACCAGCGTCAACGCCTATGCCTGCAGGTTCATGACCATCACCTGCAACGTGCGCCATGAATGGCGCGAACGCATCCCGGCCGTGGTGCATGTGGACGGCACCGCCCGGCCGCAGGTCATCACGCGCGCCGTCAATCCGCTCTATTACGACGTGCTCGCCGCCTTCGAGCGGCAGACCGGCATTCCGGTCCTGGTCAATACCAGCTTCAACGTCCACGAAGAGCCGATCGTCAATGCTCCGAACGAATGCGTGAAGGCGTTGGTGGATGGCCGCATCGATTTCGTGATGACCAAGAACGGCCTGTACGAACGGCCGGCGGAGTGACACCAGCAGCAGCAGACGATGACTTAATTTCCTCATCCTGAGGAGGCCGCGAAGCGGCCGTCTCGAAGGATGAGGCCCGCCGAGCGGCTTGCTTCGTAATTCGGTGGCCTCGTGGTTCGAGACGCGTCGCTGCGCGACGCTCCTCACCATGAGGGGATAGATTGATCCTCATCCTGAGGAGGCCGCGAAGCGGCCGTCTCGAAGGATGAGGATGGTCACTTGCGGAGCCTCGAAGGACGACTGCGCCGGCGCTCACGCGGCGGGCGGCACGATCGGCTGTTTTCGCTTCTCGGTGAGCACGAGGTAAAGCGACGCCGCCACGATCAGCGCCATGCCGGCGACGCTCCACAGGCCCGGCAACTCACCGAACAAAATAAAGCCGAGCACCGCGGCATAGACGATGCGCGAATAATCGAGCGGAACCAGCACGGTGGCGTCGCCCTGGGTCAGGCCTTGGGTGATCATCGTCTGGCCGACGATGCCAAGAAAGCCGATGACCGTGAGCAGCATGAGCTCCCACAGGCTCGGCGTGACCCAAAGAAAGATCGCCGGGATGGCCGCGAACACCGCGTTCCAGAACGCGTAGTAGAACATGATCACGCGCGTCGGCTCGGTGGTCGCCAGCCGCTTGATGCAGATCACCACCAGGCCGCCGAACAACGCGCCGGTGGCGCCGACAAAGGCGGCGGGATCGAAGCCCGCGGTGAACGGCCGCGCATAGAGCAGGATGCCGAGGAAGCCGACCAGCGCAACGCTGGTGCGCCGCCAGCCGGCGATCTCCCCGAGGAAGATCAGCGCCAGCGGGATCATGAACAGCGGGCGCGAGAATTGCAGCGCCATCGAATCCGCCAGCAGCATATGGGTGATGGTCCAGAAGAAGCAGGCATTGCCGATCGCACCGGTGGCGCCGCGCACGAGGTGCATGCCGGGCCGCTTGGTGCGGAATGGCTCCATCGGATTGCGGATGAAGATCGGCAGCACGAAGAAGAATCCGATCAGCGAGCGGAAGAACAGGATCTCCATGCTGGGCAGGTTCGAGCCCAGGTGCTTCACCATTGTCGCCATCACCACCAGCGTTATGGAGCCCGCGCTGACCAGCGCGGCGCCGCGGGCGACGCCGTCCATCGTGCCCCAATGCGCCACGGCGCGGGCGCGTGGCCGGTTCAGGCTATTGCGGAGAATTTTTGGAAAAGACGTCCGGGGGCGGTTGTCGTTTGAGTCCTGCATTCCGGTCAGTCGGGCTTGAAGTTCAGCGCCACGCCGTTGATGCAATAGCGCAGATGCGTGGGCGGGGGTCCGTCCGGAAAGACATGGCCGAGATGGCTGCCGCAGCGGCTGCAATGCACCTCGGTGCGCGCCATGCCGTAGGTCGTGTCCTGCGTGGTTTCCACCGCGCCCGCGACCGGATCGTTGAAGCTCGGCCAGCCGGTGCCGCTCTCGAACTTGCGCTGGGAGACGAACAGCGGCTGCCCGCAACCGGCGCAGGCGAAGCTGCCGGCGCGTTTCTCGTGGTTGAGCGCGCAGCTGCCCGGCCGTTCGGTGCCATGGCGGCGCATGATGTCGTATTGCTCGGGGGTGAGCATGCGCCGCCACTCCTCGTCGGAGCGCGTCACCGCGAATTGCTTTTGCTCGGCCATGTTCTTTGTCTCCGCCTCCACCCGAAATCGTATCGAGCATAAAGTCAAACGTGGCAACCGATAAACAACATTTCGTGCGCCAGGCGCCAGCTCCGGCTCCGGCCGGAGCCGGGAGCGGGTTCGATCGACCCGCGTTCCTGCGCCGGCGTGACCGACAGGTCTTGCGGGCGTCAAAGGGCCCGATGCGGACGGCCGAACATGGTGGGGCGGCGGCGCAGCGATGTGCGCGGACCACGATGTTAAACGTCGGCAATCGACCGGCCTGCGGGAAAGCTTTATTTAAGCATTTTTGCCAGACTGCGCACTCCGCTGGATGCGGCGTCGTCAGACCGCGTGCCGATCGGGTGCACCATGGACCAGTCCTACATCTACGTCGCCATTGCCGTCATCCTCGCCACGATGCCGATCTTCGCATATTTCTGCTTCAGGACGCCCGCCGGCGTCGCGCGGTTCATGACCGGGCTGACGCTCTGGTACAATCTCTTTGTCCTTACGATCGCCGCCGCCCTGCTGGCGGCCGCGATATTCTTCGCAGCCGGCATGTTTTTCGCCCCCAAGCACGATCTGTTCTTCTGGGTCTACATGACCGCCGCCTGCCTGTTCGGCCTGTTCGCGTTCCTGGATTTCGCGACCAAGCACAAGGCGGGATGGAGGAATGCCTTCGGCGTCAGCGATCTCGACAAGCGCATCGTGGGTTTATTCAAGGAAACGGCGGCGCTGTGGCGGCAGCGCTTCGGCCCGCAAGCGAAGTCGTGGCGGGACGTCGGACCCGACTGAGAGCAGCCGCGGCGCGATCCGGTCCGTCATCGGGTCAGTCGGCTGCGGCCGGTCGCCGACCACGGCCGCGCATGAACGACAATTCGTGCGCGGCGACACGCCCGCTGTCAGCCGCAACCGGGCACCGACCTGACTTCCGCACGCTCGGCGGGCGGCGCGGCCGGCGCATCGCTGATCACCCGCTCCTCGCCGGTCTTGGTGTTGAGCCGCGTGACGCGCTTGTAGAGCTTCTGGTTATAGGTCGCCGAACAGCCGTTGATCTTCACCGGCAGAACGGTGCGCCAATAAAATTTCGTGGTATCCACCGTGTCCGGGTCCGGTCCGATGACCGAACCGGCCGATTCATTTACCGGCGCGGTTGCCGGCTCTTGCATCGGCGGCAACCAGATCGGCGGCAGGCCGGGGGTGCTGACCGGCGGCTCCTGATCGTATTTGCTGTCCGGCTTGCCGCTCTCGCGAATGCCCGGCAAGGGGCGCCAGAAACCGTTCGGACAGATCAATATCCGCCGGTAGCCTTCCCGCCCGCGCCGCGTGGAAATGCTCATCAAGAGCTTCGGCGTGCGAACCCACCAAAGCTCCTTGACCGTTTCGCAGTTCCAGTAGAATTCCTGCACCTCGCAGCCGCCGGTCTCCGCCAGAACGAGCGAATAGCCTTTGACGTATTGACAGCGCTGGTAGCGAACCTCCTCGATGATCTGGCCCGCCCGGATGCGGCCATCCGCCGTCAGGTCGCCGGCCTGGGCGGCGCCCTGCTCGACATGGCGGGTCGGATCGACCGCCGACGTGGAATCTTTATCGGGTAGATCCGGCGAAGGATCCGCCTTGGCATCTTCCGGCGACCACGGATCGCGCAACCGGTGCTCCTCCTTCGCCTCGTTGCTTTTCTCCGGCTGATAGACCGCCTCGGGAACCGGGACATCGGCTGCGGCAAACCCGGCCGCGAGCAGAAACGCGGCGGCAACCGCCAGACGGATCGATTCAGTCGCCAATGCGATGCGTCGTTGCATGAGCCACCCCCCGAGGCGCCCGCTGAAAGGCACGGCAATCTGTGTCCGCCACCCTTTCGCGGTCAGACGATCCAAAGTCTGCCCGATACCGCAAGGCTGCGAAACTGGCGGTCAAAATCGTGCTGCTGAAAATCCTCAGCTGACCGGCCTAGCATATTGATATGCCTTTAAAAATAATTTTCACGATGCCCGGACGGAGGCCGCGTCACTTGTCCAGCAGCGCGCGCACCTTGGCGCTCAGCGCGGAGAATGAAAACGGTTTGCTGATCATCTCCACGCCGGCGTCGAGCCGGCCATGGTGCACGATAGCGTTGCGCGTATAGCCGGTGGTGAACAGCACTTTCAGGCCAGGCCGCAGACGCGCGGCTTCATCCGCAAGCTGGCGACCGTTGACGCCTCCCGGCATGACCACATCGGTAAACAGCAGATCGACGGCCTGGCCGCCGTCCAGGATCTCGATCGCTGCGACGCCATTCGGAGCGGCCAGCACGCGGTAGCCGAGTTCGGCAAGCGTTTCGACCGTGTAGGAGCGAAGCGCCTCGTCATCTTCCACGACCAGGATGGTCTCGTTGCCGATCGCCCGGGTGACCGGCCCGGAATATTCCGCGTCCTCGGTGTGACCCTCCGCGCCGACATAGCGCGGAAGGTAGATCCTCACGGTCGTGCCTTCCTCGAGCTCGCTGTACACCTTCACGTGCCCTGCAGATTGGCGCACGAAGCCGTAGACTTGGCTCAATCCCAATCCGGTTCCCTTGCCGACCTCCTTGGTGGTGAAAAACGGTTCAAAGACCCGTTCCAGCGTGGCTTTGTCCATGCCGGTACCGGTATCCGTCACCGCGATCATGACGTATTGACCCACTTCCACCGGCTCGGCGATCCCGCCGACATAAGCTTCATCGAGATAACAATTCGCCGTTTCGATGGTGACCTTGCCGCCAGCCGGCATGGCGTCGCGGGCGTTGAGCGTGAGATTGAGCAGCGCGTTCTCGAGTTGGTTGGGGTCGGCATTGCTCCGCCACAGCCCCCCGGCCAGCACCGTTTCGAGTGAAACCGCTTCGCCCAGGGTCCGGCGCAGAAACTCGCACGTTGCGCTCACCAGTTTGTTGGCATCGATGGATTTGGGAGCAAGCGGCTGTTGGCGCGAGAAAGCCAGCAGCCGGTTGGTCAGCGTAACGGCGCGCTGCACCGCCTGCAGGGCCATGTCCTTGGCCCGTACTACACGCTCCGCGGCGGCCGACGCGCCGAGCGCCGGGATTTGGCGTCCGATCACGTCCAATCCGCCCATCACGATCGTCAGAAGATTGTTGAAGTCGTGGGCGACCCCGCCGGTGAGCTGTCCGACCGCTTCCATCTTCTGCGACTGGCGAAGCAGCTCCTCGGCTTTCAGGCGCGCCTCGTTTTGGATTTCCAATTCGCGGGTGCGTTCCTTGACGGCTTCTTCCAGCGTCTCGGTAAACGCCCGCATCTGCGCGATGGCGCGCTTGCGTTCCGTGATGTCCACATTGACGCCGACCATGCGAACGGCGCGGCCATCCGCGTCATAAAAAATGATGTTGCGCGCCTCGATCCATTTCAGATCGCCGTCCTTCGAATTGACGACGCGGAATTCCGCCTGCAGTTCGCGGTCTTGCGACGCAAAGGCGGTATTGATGAGATCGGTGAGCCGCAACACGTCTTCACGGAAGACGCATTTGAGCCAGGAGTCGTAGCGCCCGTCGAAATCGGTGAGCCCGTACAAAGACAGGAATTTGGGCGAGAGACGCACAACGCCGGTCTGCACCTGCCATTCGAAGATGCCGACGCGCCCGGCTTCCTGCGCCAAAACGAAAAGCTCGTCCGCCTCGCGCAGGCCTAAAGTGGCGTCCGCGACTGCGGGCCTTTTTCTCCGTTGCGGTTTTTTTGCTTTATCCGGCTTCACGAGAGAGGGCTCCGCGGGCTGGGACGCAGTCTATCCGCCCAGCACCCGCTTGGCATCAGCCATCGCTTTTAGCTTGCCGAAGGCAACCTGGCGGGGCAGATGGTTCAATCCGCAGGAACTGGTGACAATGGTCTGCTCGGGCGCGAGCCACTTCTCTTTGCGGATGCGCCCGGCGATGGTTTCTCCGCTTTCGACCTTGGGGTCCTGCACGTCGACCGCACCGACGCCGAGCTGCTTGTTGCCGAGATGCGCCTCATAGTGGTGCGCCATGTCGTATTCGACCAGATAGGATGAGGACTCGATCTTGCAGATCAGATCGGCCTTGTAGCGCCCCACATCGAAATAGCGATGGCCGATCTGGGCGTCGTATTCCTTTCCGACGGCATAATTGCCCTGGCAGATGTGGATCGACACGTGGATTTTGGGAGAGAGTCCTTCGATCGCCAGATTGATCGCATTGACGGCGGCTTCCACTTCGGCGTCGTCGGCCAGAGTGAACAACGGCTCGTCGATCTGGATGTGTTGGCATCCCGCCGCCACGAGTTTCTTGAAATTACTGCGCAGCAGCTTGCCGAGATCGCCCATCATTTTCGGCAGATCGTTGTAATACTCGTCGTAGGCCACCTTCGACAGCATGTGCGGCCCGGTCATGGTGATCTTGACCGGCTTGCGGGTCAGCGCGGAAACCATGTTGAACTCGTCGACCAGTCCGAGATCGATGGTGTCGCCGATGCGCGCGCGGCACGTCGCTGCGGGATGAAACACGTTCGGATCGTGCGGGGTGATCGGTTTCGGCCGGGTGCTGCCCTGGAACGCGGGAATTTTCTGCCAGAAGTGGTTCAGCATGGCATTGGGAGGCGAATGCCGGTTGTGGGTGCGCCGGTGCATCTCGCCGCCGGTGATGACATCGATCCCGGCCAGCTCCTGATCGAGCACCGCCGCCTGGGTAGCCCGATACTGCGCGTCGCTCATCGAGGACATCGCCAGCTGGCCCATCGCCATCAGCCGGTCGAGCGCCTCGTACCAATCCGGAACGCTGTGGGCGCCGATGACGGTGGTGGCGTATTTCGGATACACAGTCATTTCACTCGTTCCATTCCCATGAGCGTGGCGGGCGCTCCTAACACCATACCGGGTTCACCGGAAAGGGTTCCGATAAGCCCTCGGTAGGCGTCAGAAGGTAAAGGGAAACAAACCAGGGCTGCTTTCGTTCGTTTGCGCACAGATGCGCGCACAAAGCTGGTGCGGACGGCCGGACTTGAACCGGCACGGGGTTGCCCCCAAGGGATTTTAAGTCCCTTGCGTCTACCATTTCGCCACGTCCGCGCGGCTCGCTTCTAGAGCGAAATCGCTGATGTTGGAATGTTGAATTGTGATTTCGCTCTAGAAATCTGTTTGCGCATGATCTTATCCGAAAAGTCTGCAACTTTTCGGGATCATGCGGTAGCACCGGCGGCACACAGCCCGAAAGCCGGACGCACTATTCGCTCCCCGGCTTGATCGGCGGCTGGAAGGCGAGGCCAGTGTCCCAGGGAAAGAAGATCCAGGTGTCCTGGGACACTTCGGTGATGAACGTGTCCACCAGCGGCCGGCCGAGCGGCTTGGCATAGACCGCGGCGAAATGCGCCTCCGGCAGGAGGTCGCGCACCATCTTGGCGGTCTTGCCGGTGTCCACCAGGTCGTCGACGATCAGCACGCCCTTGCCGCGCCCGCCGCCGGCTGCGGCGACATCCGCCGCCACGGTCTTCAGCACCCGCAGCTCGCTCTGGGTGACGTGCTGATAGCTGGAGACGCAGACCGTCTCGATCACCCGGATTCCGAGCTCGCGCGCAATGATCGCCGCCGGCACCAGCCCGCCGCGGGTGATGCAGACCATGGCCGCGAACGGTCCGGCACCGGCCAGCCGCCACGCCAGCGCGCGCGAGTCGCGGTGGAACTGGTCCCAGGAGACCGGAAAGATCTTTTCCGGGCTCGGATGCGGTTGCGGCTGCGGGTCCACGCGTCACCGCATGTCGAGCACGAAGTCGAAGCGCGCGCCGAGCGCATTGCTGTCGGCCTGCGCCACCTTCATCAGCAATTCGGGGCGATAGAGGAAGTCGCGCTTGTTCGCCGCCTCGTCGGCCGGGAAATAGAGCTGCGTGGTGAGCAGCGCGCGACCGCCCTGCACCACCTTGATGTGGTAGTGGCGCGTGCGTCCCGGATAGAGCGCGGGCTCAATGGTGCGGAAGCGATAGCGGCCCTGCGCGTCGGTCAGCACATGGCCGCGGCCGCGGTTGCCGCGATTGTCGTAGTCGCCCTTGTCGTCGGCATGCCAGAGATCGACCAGCGCGCGCGCCACCGGCTTGCAGGCGCGCGTCAGCACGAAACCGGAAAGCTCGACCGTGCGCCCGCCGAGCCCCGGCTCGCGCAGGTCGGCGCGCTCGGGCGAGCGCGCCTTGTAGAACGGCCCTTCAGTCTGCGCGCGCGTCGGCTCGTCGGCGTCCTTGCATTCCGGCGTGGGCGCGAGCTCCTGCGCCGCCGCGAGGTCGGCGAAGCTCGCGCCCGCCGCCGCGAGCGCGGTCGCGACCAGAAAACGCCGGCGACTGTGTTCATCGTGGCTGGACATTAAACGCTCCTGAGCTCGGCCCCGCGCGAGCAGTCTAGCATTGCGCGCGCCTGGAAACGATCACGAGGGCGTCAGCAATGCTGAGCCGAGAGGCCTCATGTGCGCCGGTCACGGCTGCGCGGCGGCCTGCAGATCCTTGAGCGTTCCCTTGAACAGCGGCTGGTCTGCGACCGCCAATGTCAGGGTTGGTTCGCCGCGCCGTGGCAGCGACAGCGTAAAGCGGTAGCGGCCGTCGCCGAGATCGCGCGGTCTCGCGACCCGGCCGGCCGGCATTTGCAACGCGATTGCCTTGGCAAGGCCCGGGCCAAGAAGATTGCCGTGGCCATCTCCAGGTTTCAGCGTGAGCCGGACGACATTGCCTGGCCGCGCCTGAAATGTCAGCGCGCTCTTTTTGAGATCCGTGTCGCCAAACCGAACCACCGTGCTTACCGTTTCGGTGCGTTCGAACCGGCCAAGCTTGCTGTCCTCGCCGCTGATGCGCAGCGTCATACGATAAAGGCCCGGAACCGAGATTTTCGGCAGCACGGCGCGGAAAGCACCCTTACCGTCACCTTCGACTCGAATGTCTTCGGTCGCGGGTTGGATGGCTTTCCATGCGGCCTCGTCGCTGAAAATCGCGGCGAGTTGACGCTCCGCCAGACTCATGCCGGGCTCGTAGCCCGGTCTCCCGACGGCCAGGGGTTTCATGGTGGCCAGCACGTTGCCGATCGCGACACGCGGACGCTCGGCGACCGCGGTGACCGTGATCCGGCCATCGATCGGACGCTGGTCCGCGCGGACCTGCAACGCAAGCTCAAGCGCTGTGCCAACTCGGTCGCTCCGCGAACCGAAGCGCGCCTGATAGCGAAGCTCGGTTTCGTCGACGATCGCCGCCGCCTCATATCGCGTGCCCGGCTGACCGTCGATCCGCAATTGCCATTGACCCGCCAAGCCGCCCGCGCCAGCGGGGGGATCGAAGGCCAGAATGTTATAGAAGCCGCCAACCGCGACAAGGGCCCTCCCCGTCACATCGACGCCGTCTTTGAAGGCACGAACCTTGAGCGTTTGGCCGCGCGGCCAACTCAGCTTGAGCAGCACCTTGCGGGCAGTTCCATTGACCGTGAAGGACTCCGTCGTGCCTGCATTGGCCACCGTACCGCGCCGGTACGCGATCAATTGCGGGCTGAATCCGCGCAGCGTGTCGACCAGCTCCTCAACGAAGAAACTGCGCAGATCCTGCTGCGGATTTATCGTTGCGAAGAATTTGCCGCCGGTCGCCCTGGCAATGCCGTCCAACTGGGCCAGAAATGTCTCGCCCGCTCCAACACCAATCGTATCGACGGTAATCTCACTGGATGAGTCGAGCCGCAGATCATGTGGCGTGACGCCGGAACTCGGGCGACCGGTCTCGTCGGCGATGACGTATTGATAGGGCGGCGGGTTTGGCGACGTGGACACCACCATCGGGTTGACGTTCTGCATGCCGTCGGTGAACAGGATGACATGCCGGCGCGCCACGCCATCCAGGTTGAGGTTTAGCAGGGCGTCGATCGAGACCTGCAGTGCGCCGCCCATTGCCGTCCGATTGGCGGGCGTTCTCCCATTGACGTCCCCGACCACGTCTTGCCAACGGGCAAGAGGCGGCAGCGGATCGGGCGGCGGCGAAGTGTTGGGAAGCTGCATCCGCTCGACCGACGTTTGGAAATAGGTGACGCCCAACCGATCGTTCACGCGCCCCATCATCGACCACAAGCCGGCGAACAGCTCGACGGATTCCCTGAGCACATCGAAGCGCGATGCGGCGCAGCCGGGGCATGCCGGCATGCGCATGCTTCCGGAGAAATCCAGGGCGAGGATGGCCACGGTTCGGTTCAACGGGATGATCGGGATGTCGCCGTCTTGAACGCAGGTCTGTCCCAAAGGCGAGCGATGGTGCACGGCTGCGTACAGCGCCTTGCAGATGACCTCGGGCGTGTGCACGGTATTCGCGTGCACCGTGAGCGGACCGATACCTTGAATGTCTGGAACGGGGATATTGATCGCGTGCGGAGAAAGGTTTTTGGCCACCACGCGCCCTTCGCACGCGGTCGAGGGCCCCTCGCCGCCGACGGCATCGGCGTTGCCAGTCGCATAGAGCGTGACATACAGGGTGCCGAGCCTGGGCGAGGTGCCGCTTTCGCGCGATCCGGGCGCCTCACTGGGGAACGAGCCCGAGCTCTCAACGGTGAAGTCTTGCTGATTTGCCTCACCGTTCAGGATTTCGATGAAGTGATCGGCGCGAGGATCATTAAATGACTGCCCGCAATTGCCTTGCCCCTTGCGGCCGTTGTTCAACTGGCGGAGCGACAGAGGGACTGGCGGAATTAGTGGTGGTGCCTCCACCCCGAGCGAGGCAATTCCATGATTGGGGGGTGAGATGGCAATGAATTCGGAGACTGGGCGGTAGTTTGGCCGCAGTTGAGTCGTGGGAAGCGTTATTCCATCCGGATATGTCGTGCTGACGGTGAGACTTTTCAAATATTGCCGCGTGCTGATCGTGCCCTTGCTGTAAGCGATGATAACGACCTGAACAGGTGGGGGCTCCTGCGGATTGTCAGTATTGTAACCCTCGTTATGCCGCAGAACGATGGCGTCTACTGCGCTCTCAATTTCGCGCGCGTCTTCGGTGATTGCTCGGTCCTGATCCGCGAAATAAATGTAATACGGCTCAATCCCCAGCTCGGAGTTGCGGTCGAGGGTCAACTGGACTGACGTTAGCCCGTCGGGCTGCGTTCCTGCCGGTTCGCCCAGCCAGTTCTCTTGGAACGGCAGGCCAGCGCCAGGATTAACACCGAAATCGTGGCCATGGACGAACAACACCGGCAGCTGCTGCGCCGGGGTCGTATTCATGTCGATCGACTGACCGTCCCTCCCGCGCAGATCGGCCGCACTCGAGAGGCTTGGCGCAACGCAAAGCGCGCAGAGCGCAACAAGACGCGAGAAAAAGATCATGGCTCCCCCCGGTCCAAGCGCCGTGCGCAAGGGCTTTTTGCCCATTGTCGGACCTGGAAAGCCTAGCAAGCAAAGCGGGCGGAGTCAGCCCTGATCGCGCGGAGATAGTGGAGGTTTTGCGGCTACGCCCGCGCGTGCACGCGCGACAGCATCTCCTTCACCGCCTTGACCGCCACCGCGAGCTTGCCGCCGTCGCGCGCGCGCAGCACCACATTGGTATTGGGTCCGCGCTGCTCGTCGAAGAATGGATAGCTGCCGATCGCCACTTCGGGATGCGCCTTGGCGATCTCCGCAAGCGGCGTGCCGATGTCGCCCTCACGCGCATCGGCGCGCACGGTTTCCGACAGCATGCGCACGCCGGGCTTCAGCTTCGGCGCGACCTCGTCGAGCATGGCCTGCATGATGGTGGGCACGCCCGCCATCACGATGACATTGCCGATCCAGAACCCGGGCGCCGCCGAGACCTTGTTGAGCACGAGATCGGCGCCCGCCGGAATCCGCGTCATGCGCAGCCGCGCCTCGTTCAATTCCGAGCCGGTGGTGGCGAGGCGCTCGTGCAGGATTTTCACCGCGCGCGGGTCGTAGTCGATCGGCACCCCGAACGCCTTGGCGATGCTGTCGGCGGTGATGTCGTCATGGGTCGGGCCGATGCCGCCGGTGGTGAACACGTAATTGTGGCGGGCGCGCAGCGCATTGACTGCGCCGACGATGGCATTCTCGTCGTCGCCGACAATGCGCACTTCCATGAGATCGATGCCGAGCGCGGTGAGATATTCGGCGAGGTAGCCGATATTCTTGTCCTTGGTGCGGCCCGAGAGAATCTCGTCGCCGATCACCAGCAAGGCGGCGGTGATGACCTCGGTCTTGGGTGGCAGGTCGGCCTTGTTCATGGCGGCCTTGATCATGGCGGTATGTGGCCGCGGCGCGGCCTCTCCTTTCCCGCCTTTATACCCGAGGGAGCCGGGCCGCGGTCAATCGATCGCGACCGGTCCGCCGTCCTCCGTGAGCGTTTCCTCCGGAAAGGTCGGATAGACCTTGGCCACCCGGCCCATCTGCTGCGCCAGCGCCAGCACGGTGTCGACGGTCGGGGTCTGCACGTCCACCAGCCGGCCGAGTTCCTGCACCACGGTGAGCAGGGCGTCGAGTTCCAGCGGCCGGCCCTTGTCGAGGTCCTGCAGCATGGAGGTACGGTGGGCGCCCACCGCGGCGGCGCCGTTGATGCGCTTTTCGATATCGACGCGGAAATGCACGCCGATGCGGCGCGCGATCTTCTCCGCCTCTTCCATCATGTTGCGCGCCACCATGCGGGTGCCGGAATCGGTCGCCACCACGTCGAGGGTGGCGCGGGTGAGCGCCGAGATCGGGTTGAAGCAGAGATTGCCCCACAGCTTGAGCCAGATGTCGTTGCGGATTTCCGGATGGATCTTGACCTTGAAGCCGCCGGCTTCGAACGCCTGCGCCAGGTGCTTGACGCGCGGTGTCTCCTTTCGGGTCGGCTCGCCCAGGCCGAAACGGTCGCCGTAGATGTGGTGGATCACGCCGGGCGCCACGATCTCGGTGGCCGGATAGACCGTGCAGCCAATCGCGCGCTGCGGGCCGATGCTGCGCCATTGCCGGCCGTCGGGATCGACGCTCTGCACCTGCAGGTTCGCGTATTGCCCTTCGAAGCCGTAGAAGTACCACCACGGAATGCCGTTCTGCGCCGTCACCACGGCGGTGTCGGGACCGAGCAGCGGCGCCATCTGTTCCGCCGCCTCCCAGGCCTGGTGCGCCTTGAGCCCGACAATGACGTAGTCCTGCGGCCCGTGTTCGGCCGGATCGCTGGTCGCCGGCATGCGCGCGACCTTTTCCTCGCCGCCGATCTGCAGCGTGAGCCCGCTCTCCCGGATCGCCGCCAAATGCGCGCCGCGCGCCACCAGCGACACGTCGACGCCGCCCAGCTTCATCATGACGCCGATATAGCCGCCGATCGCGCCGGCGCCGTAAATACAGACCTTCATCGGTGGCTCCCGTTCCCCTGGCATCTTCGGTGAGCGGGGGAGCCGGTCAAGGCATTCTGCACCGGCTGCCGCCTCCGTTGATGATTGGAGCAGCAAACCGCCCAAAAACCCGGCAGCAGCCCCTACGATGCCGGGGAACAGGCCCCGGCCCCGCGAAAGATTTTATTGGCGCGAGGCTTGCAGCTATCATTCCCGCAGCCTGCCCCGCGCCGCTGCGGGCGGCGGATGAGGCGTGATTTGGTGGCATTCGACGAGATGAAAGGCGCCGACGGGACCGTGCGTCCCGCCTATGGCGAACTGTCACGCTGGCTCGGGGAGCTGCCCGCCGATGTCCTGGAATACCGGCGGCGCGAGGCGGAGTTGTTGTTTCGGCGCGCGGGCATCACCTTTGCGGTCTATGGCGAGGCCGAGGCGCAGGAGCGCCTGATCCCGTTTGATGTGCTGCCGCGCATTCTCACGTCGGCCGAATGGGACATCCTGCGCCGCGGCCTCGAACAACGCGTCAAGGCGCTCAATCTTTACTGTCACGACGTCTACGGCCGGCGCGAGATTCTCAAGGCCGGCGTGGTGCCGGAAGACTTGGTGTTTCAGAACCCGGTTTTTCGGCCGGAGATGAACGGCCAGAAGGTGCCGCACGACATCTACGTTCACGTCACCGGCATCGACATCGTGCGGGTGGGGCCGGAAACCTTCTATGTGCTGGAAGACAATGCCCGCACCCCGTCCGGCGTCTCCTACATGCTGGAGAACCGGGAAATCATGCTGCGGCTATTTCCGGAATTGTTCGCGCGCCACCGCATCGCGCCGGTGGAGAACTATCCCGATGAATTGCTGGCGACCTTGAAGTCGGTGGCGCCCGCGACCACCACCGCCGATCCGACGGTCGTGCTGCTCACGCCCGGCGTCTACAACTCCGCCTATTACGAGCACTCGTTCCTGGCCGACAAGCTCGGCGTCGAACTGGTCGAAGGCCGTGACCTGTTCGTCAAGGATTCGACCGTGTTCATGCGCACGACCGAAGGGCCGCAACGGGTCGATGTCGTCTACCGGCGCATCGATGACGATTTTCTCGACCCCCTTGCCTTCCGGCCGGATTCCGCGCTCGGCGTGCCGGGACTGATGTCGGCCTACCAGGCCGGCAACGTCACGCTCGCCAACGCGGTCGGCACCGGCATCGCCGACGACAAGGCGGTCTACAGTTACATGCCGGCGATCATGAAATTCTATCTTGGCGAGGAGCCGATCCTGAAGAACGTGCCGACCTGGCGCTGCCGCGAACCCGACCAGCTCGCCTATGTGCTCGATCATCTGGACGAGCTGGTGGTGAAGGAGGTGCACAGCTCCGGCGGCTACGGCATGCTGATCGGACCGCAGGCCGACAAGATGACGCTCGCGACGTTCCACTCCAAGCTCAAGAGCACCCCGAAGAATTTCATTGCCCAGCCCACGCTGGCGCTGTCGACGGTACCGACTTGCGTCGAGGAGGGCGTGGCGCCGCGGCATGTCGATCTGCGCCCATTCGTGCTCACCGGGCGCGACCGCATCCGTATCGTGCCCGGCGGGTTGACCCGCGTGGCGCTGAAGAACGGCTCGCTGGTGGTGAATTCCAGCCAGGGCGGCGGCACCAAGGATACCTGGGTGCTGGATTCATGAAGATAGCTGCTCTGTTCGTCATTCCGGGGCGCGCCGAAGGCGCGAGCCCGGAATCCATAACCAGGGGCGATGAATATGGATTCCGGGTTCGCCGCTTCGCGGCGCCCCGGAATGACGAAGGTAAGTAGATCGCATGCTGTCCCGCACCGCCGATAATCTCTATTGGCTCGCGCGCTATGTGGAGCGTGCAGAATATCTGGCGCGCATCCTGGAAGTGACGCAGCGGCTCACCACCTTGCCGCTCGCCTATGTCGGCTCGACCAACGAATGGGAATCGGCGGTGGCGACTGCCGGTTGCGCCAGCGCCTTCGCCGCCGTCCATTCGGAAGCGAATGAGGAAACCGTCACCGATTTCCTGTGCTTCTCCACCGCCAATCCGACCTCGATCCGCAATTGCTTCGAGATCGCACGCGGCAACGCGCGCGCCGTGCGCACCGCGCTCACCGTCGAAATGTGGGATTCGATCAACGGCACATGGCTCGAGCTCAAGCGTTTCGGCAATGGCGCGACCTCGCGCGAGGAACTCGCCCGCTTCCTGCGCTGGGTGCAGGAAGCATCTCTGCGCTTCGAAGGTTCAGCCTATCGCACCATGCTGCGCAACGACGCCTATTGGTTCTCGCGGCTGGGCGTGAATATCGAGCGCGCCGACAACACCGCGCGCATTCTCGACGTGAAATACCACATGCTGCTGCCGGCCCATGAACGTGTGGGCGGCCCGCTCGATTATTTCCAATGGGCCGCTGTGCTGCGATCGGTCTCCGCGCTCACCGCCTATCATTGGGTCTATCGCGAGAGCGTGAAGCCGTGGCTGATCGCCGACCTTCTCATCCTCAAGGACGAGATGCCGCGCTCGCTGGCGAGCTGCTACCAGAACCTGGTGCAAAATCTCGACAACATCGCCCGCGCCTATGGCCGCCAGGGGCCCGCCCAGCGGCAGGCCCGCGTCTTGCGCGCGCGGCTGGAAAACAGCCGCATGGAGCAGATTTTCCAGCAGGGGCTGCACGAATTCATCAACGAATTCATCAATGACAACAGCCGGCTCGGCGCCGCAGTCAGCCAGCAATACCTGATGTGAGACGGTTGCCCCGTCCGCCCCGGTGGACAAGCCGGGTGCCATCGCGATGATGGCCGGCCATGCGAATCCGCGTCTCCCACCTGACCACCTATCGATACGCCACGCCGGCTGCCAGCGTCATCCAGGTGCTGCGGCTGACGCCACGCAACCATGACGGCCAATATGTCACGCATTGGCGCGTCGACCTGTCCGCCGACTGCCGGCTCAACCAGAACGAAGATGCCTTCGGCAACATCATTCATACCTTCACCGCCGATGGCTCATTCAGCGAACTCACCGTGCAAGTCGACGGCGAGGTGGAAACCCGTGACACCGAGGGCGTGGTGCGCGGCGCCATCGAGCGCTTTCCAGCCGGTCTGTTTCTGCGCGAGACCTCACTCACCAAGCCGGACGACGCCATCATCCGCTTCGCCGCCAACGCGCGCGAGACAGCCGGCGACAATGGACTTGCGCTGCTACACCTGATGCTGGAGCGCCTGCATGGCGAGATGGTGTTCGACACCGACCCGACGCAACCCACCACCACCGCCGCGCAAGCCTTCGCGCTCAAGCGCGGGGTCTGCCAGGACGTGACTCATATTTTCATCGCCGCCTGCCGCGCCCTCGATATCCCGGCACGCTATGTCGGCGGGCACTTTCATCGCGCCGACGGCGTGGTCAGCCAGGAAGCCGGCCACGCCTGGGCGGAAGCATTCGTGCCCAACCTCGGCTGGGTGGCGTTCGATCCCACCAACGGCATCTGCGCTACCGATGCCCATGTGCGGGTGGCGGTCGGTCTCGATTACCTCGGCGCCGCCCCGGTGCGCGGCACGCGCTATGGCGGTGCGGGCGAAACGCTCGCGGTCAATGTCCATGTCGACCAGGCCATCCGCCAGACGCAAAATTGATGGCACGCTGGCGACCAATAGGCGACCGCTCTGCGGTGGTTCCAGCAGTCAAGGCCGCTGCGCCGCTGCCGAAGTGGCGGCATTGCCGCTGCGCAACTAGGCTGGCATAACGGCCGGCAATGCAGGGACCGTTCGATCCATGACCTATTGCTGTGGAATCCTGGTGCGCGACGGCTTGGTGATGTTCGCCGACACCCGCACCAATGCCGGCGTCGACAACATTTCGACCTTCCGCAAGCTGCATGTGTTCAAGCAGCCGGGCGAACGCATCATGGCCATCGCCACGGCTGGTAACTTGTCGATCAGCCAATCGACCGTGAGCATGCTGCGCGAGGGCATGGATAATCTCGAAACGGGCGAAAAAGACACTCTGATCAACGCGCCGACCATGTTCCAGGCCGCGCAGCGGGTCGGCCGCGCCATCCGCCAGATCCACGCCGAGGAAGGCACCCAGCTGGAAGCCTCCGACGTGAAATTCGACGTCTCATTCCTGCTCGGCGGTCAGATCAAAGGTGAGCGGCCGCGGCTGTTCATGCTCTATTCGGCCGGCAACTTCATCGAATGCACCCAGGACACACCCTATTTGCAGATCGGCGAGCATAAATACGGCAAGCCGGTGCTCGACCGCGCCGTGAACTACGAGACCGACCTTTACGATGCGCTCAAGATCGGACTGGTTTCGGTCGACTCCACCATGCGCTCGAATTTGAGCGTCGGCATGCCCCTCGACGTCTTGGTGGTGCGCAAGGACGCCTACGATGCCGAGCTGAACTACCGCATCGAACCGGGCGAGCCCTATTTCCAGGACCTGCGCGAGCGCTGGTCGGCGGCCTTGCGGGCCGCCCATCTATCGATCCCGAGCCCGCCCTATAAGAACGGCTGAGCGGTTTGGCCAGCTGTGCTTGCTCCTCTCCGGCCCGATTTCCCGCAATTCGACTATAATTCTTTACCCCCTATTAACGGCGCCGCTGGAAAGGCGGCTCCACAGGCGGGCGATGGTTCGTAAAACGAGCCCTGCAAGTCAATTGCAATTATTCTGACCTATCCTTGCAAAGCCAAAAAGCCTTGGGGACAGGACGTTTAGTCGTGAGTGTGTCGGACAGCGCCGAAGCCCGCAGTCGCGTCGGTTGGCCTCGCGTGCGCATGAGCGTCGTGGTGCCGATTGGCGTCATTGTGCTGATCGCGATCGCCTGCGTGGTGGTGGCCGTGCTCGGCTCGGCGCAGCGCGCCGACCAGGTAGCACTCGACAGCGAACGGCAACTGTTCGCCAAGGCATTCGCCGACCAGGGCGAGCGGGTGCTGCGCGAGGCCGAGAGTATCGCCGCCTCCGAGCGCGTGATGCTTGGGATCGACATCGACCCCGAATGGGTGCAGCGCCGCATCTCGCGCTGGCTGCGAATGTATTTCGACCACGACTTCGTGTTCGTGGTGGACCCGTCCGACCGCATCGTCCATACCGAGAGGGGTCAGCAGCAGATCGACGCAAGTTGGTTGGACGGCGTTGGCCGCGATCTCATGCCCGCGATCGATCACATGCGCGGGCGCGCCTCTGCCACTCCCGCCGGCGCCTTCCGTGTCGGGCGCATCGCCTCGCCGCCCAATTCGCACACGCGCCAGCGTGTGGCCTTCGCGCAACGATTCCTGGATCGCCCCGCCATCGTCGCCGCGGTCCAAAGTGGAGAAGCCAAGGAATCCGGGGTGGGTCCTGCCGACGCCCCGCCATTCATCATCGCCGTCAAGTTCATCGACGCCGAGTTGCTGGCGGACATCGCTTCGCGTCTGCATTTGCGCAATCTTCGCGCCGCTGAGAATCGGGTCGAAAACGATCATGTGTTCGACTACACCGACGAGCAGGGACGCTCGATCGCCAAATTCGCATGGACGCCGAAGCAGCCCGGCGCTCAGATCGTGCAGAGCGTCATTCCCTTCATCATCATCGCGCTGGCTGGTTTTGCGCTGCTGGCCGGGCTGGTTTTGCGCCACATGCGCCGCACCGCAGCCACCATCGCCGCAGGCGAGAAGCGGCTGCGGCATCTCGCATTGCATGATCCGCTTTGCGGGCTGCCCAACCGGATTTTCTTCGGCGAGCGGCTTGAGGCGACGATCGACACGGTGCGCCGCGGCAGGCCTTCGGCGGCAGTCTTCTACATCGACCTCGATCACTTCAAGGACGTCAACGACACGCTGGGGCATCCGGTCGGCGACGAACTGATCCGCAGCGTCACCCAACGGTTGGCGCGCACCTTGCGCGGCAACGACATGGTTGCGCGCCTCGGCGGCGATGAATTCGCCGTGCTGAGCACCGCCGGTTCCGATCACGCCGCCCTGCAGGCGATCGCTGCCCGCATCATTTCCGCGCTGTGCGCGCCCTATTCCATCGCCAACCAGACCATCGTGATCGGCGCCAGCATCGGCATCGCGGTCATTCATCAGCATGTCGGCAGCGGCGCCGACGTCATGCGACATGCCGATCTCGCGCTTTACCGCGCCAAGAACGAGGGCCGCAACCGGGCGTGCATCTACGACACCCAGATGGACGACAATCTGCTCAAGCGCAAACTGCTGGAGAACGATCTGCGCCACGCCATCGACAACGACCAGCTGCATCTGGCCTATCAGCCGATCGTCAACAACAGCGGGGAGATCGTCGTCGGCGTGGAGGCGCTCTGCCGCTGGACCCATCCGGAGCGCGGTGAAATCCCGCCCGTCGAATTCATCCCGATCGCCGAGAACAGCGGCCTGATCATCCAGCTCGGCGAATGGGTGCTGCGCCGCGCCTGCATCGACGGCAAGGCATGGCCGGGGCTGTCGGTTTCGGTCAACGTCTCGGCGCTGCAATTCCGCCGCGCCGATTTCGTCGACGTGGTGGAGCGCATTCTCGCCGAAACCGAATTCGACGCTACCCGGCTCGAGCTCGAAGTCACCGAAAGCACCCTGATCGGCAACGTGGAAACCGCCGAGCTTGCGATGTTCCGGCTGAAAGCCTTCGGCGTGCGGCTCGCGCTCGACGATTTCGGCACCGGTTATTCGAGCCTGCTCTATCTACGCCGCTTCCCGTTCGACAAGCTCAAGATCGACCGCAGCTTTGTGCATTCCATCGAAAAGGCGGCCGACGCCGCCGCCATCGTGCATGCCGTGGTCAGCCTGGGCCGCGGCCTCGGCATGAAGGTCACCGCCGAGGGCGTGGAGACCGCCGAGCAGCACCTGTTCCTGCGCGCCGCCGGCGTACATTCGATGCAGGGCTACCGCTTCGGCCGGCCAGTGTCGGCGGCGCTGATCAGCGCGCGGTTGGCGGCGCCCGGCCCGTTTCAGCCGAGGGACGACGCGACCAGCGACGCCGGTATGGCCCTGGCCGGCTAGTGTCCCCGACCGACTCCGAAGTTGGCACACCTCTGCTGCGAGCACTGTTGCGAACTTCGGATTCGGGACACTAGGCCTCGCCCGCGACCGCCTTTCTCCGCTACAATCGCTGCATGAATGCAGCAAGCAAGGTCGCCGTGGTCACCGGCGCCGGCACCGGCATCGGCAAGGCGTGTGCGCTGGCGCTATCGCGCGAAGGCTATGCTGTGGTGCTGGCCGGCCGGCGCAGGGAATTGCTCGATCAGGCCGCCGCACAAGCCAAGGCAGCCGGCGGCACGGCACTCGCGGTGCCGACCGACGTGGCCGATCTCGCTTCGATCAAGGTGCTGTTCGGCAAGACACGGGAGGCCTTCGGACGGCTCGATCTGTTGTTCAACAATGCCGGCACCGGGGCGCCGGCGGTGGCATTCGAGGACGTGCCTTACGAAACCTGGAAAGCGGTGGTTGACACCAATCTGACCGGCGCGTTCCTCTGCACCCAGGAAGCCTTCCGCATCATGAAGGCGCAGACGCCGCGCGGCGGCCGCATCATTAACAACGGCTCGATCTCCGCCGACGCGCCGCGTCCGCTGTCGGCCGCCTATACCGCGACCAAACACGCCATCAGCGGGCTCACCAAATCGACCTCGCTTGACGGCCGGCCCTATGACATCGCCTGCGGCCAGATCGATATCGGCAATGCCGCGACCGCGCTGACCGCCGCTTCGGTCACCGGGCAATTGCAGCCGAACGGTACCCTCGCGCCCGAGCCGCGCATGGACACCGAGCATGTCGCCAAGGCGGTGGTCTACATGGCGAGCTTACCGTTGGAAGCCAATGTGCTGTTCATGACGGTGATGGCGACCAAGATGCCGTATATCGGCCGCGGCTGAGCCCGCCGCGCTCTACCAGCCACAGCACCCTGGCCGGCTTCGTGAAACGCCGCTATTCTATCTCTGGTAGTATGGCACATGAGCGCCCTCCGCTCATTCTGGGTCAGCGTGCCCGGGCCGGCCGCGCACGCACAGGGAGATCCGACTATGCGAGCAGCAACATTTTGTGTGGCAGCGACAGCCGTCTGCGGACTTGCCGGCGTGTGCCTGGCGGAAAACCTGGCGGCGACCGAGCGTTTTTCCGGCACCGTGGCCAGCTTCGATTTCAAGGGGCAGTACAGCAATGCGACGTTGAGCGTTTCCGGCCCGAACGGATTCGTCGCCAGCGCCACGGCAAAGAGCGGTGCGCCTTCGCTTGACCTGTCCAGGCAAGGATCGCTCGAGGACGGGCTGTACAAGTATCACATCGTCGCCGGAACTCAGAAGAAGGCCAAAGGCCGCTCCGCGCTCGACAACGGACGCGAACATAAGTCATCCGAGCAGCAGATCACGGCCAGCACGAGTGGCACGTTCCGCGTCAAAGGCGGCACCATCGTCAGAAATCAGGCGGTCGCAGAGCCAAGCAAAGGCCGCAAGGATCAATAGGGGGAGGCTATCATGACGACTTTCAAGAATTTCCAGACCGCGAGCGCCACGGCTGCGCTCTTTGGCGCGGTGCTCCTCTGCGGCGGCAAGGCCGCGGCCGACCAGGTGATCCCGGACGATCTCATCGTCCAGGGCAGTACCTGCATCGGTCTCGACTGCGTCAACAACGAGAACTTCGGCTTCGACACACTGAGACTCAAGGAAAACAACCTGCGCATCCATTTTCTGGACACCAGCACCTCGACCGGCTTTCCGGCCAACGACTGGCGCATTGTCGTGAACGACAGTGCGAGCGGCGGCAGCAATTTCTTCGCCATCGAGGATGCGACCGCAGGGCGGCAGATCTTCAAGGTCGAGGCCGGCGCGCCCGCCAATGCGCTCTTTGTCGACAGCACCGGCAATATCGGCATCAGCACCTCGACGCCGGTGCTCGACCTGCACATGGCCACCGCCAACACGCCCGCCATGCGGCTCGAACAGAACAACAGCGGCGGCTTCACCGCGCAGACCTGGGACATCGCCGGCAACGAGGCGAACTTCTTCGTCCGCGACGTGACCGGCGGCAGCCGGCTGCCGCTGCGCATCCGGCCGGGCGCGCCGACCAGCAGTATCGATGTGGCGGCGACCGGCAATGTCGGACTTGGCACCGCCAGCCCGCAAGCTGCATTGCATGTCAACAGAACCGGCACCGCCGCCGCTATCCGCCTGCAAGGCGCCGCCGGGAAGTACGATTTTCACGTCGACAACGGCAGCAATCTGTTCCGTATCTTCGACAACGGCAATGTCGCGCGGTTTGCCATCGACCCGACCGGCAATGTCGGGATCGGCACCATCACGCCCGGCGCGCAATTCAACACCACCGGCACGGTGCGCTTCGGCGGGGTCAACAATTGCAGTTCCGGCATCGTGAGCAATGCCAGCGGCGACCTCGCGTGCCTCTCCTCGTCCCGGCAGTTCAAGAACGTAGCCGGAGATTTGGCACCGGCGGTGGCGCTGGCCAATATCATGGCGCTGCGGCCGCAGACCGGCGCCTACAAGGCCACGCCGGACGCGCGCGAGCATTGGTTCATTGCCGAGGAGGTGGCGGCGGTCGATCCCGCCCTGGTCGGCACCCGCGACGGCCAGCCCTACACCGTCAAGACCCACGGCATCGTCGCCGATCTGGTCGCGGTTATTCAGCAGCAGCAGCGCCGGATCGAGGCGCTGGAACAGGCGATCAAGCGCTGATCGCCACGCCTGCCGCGCCGCCGACTTTCGCGGTGGCGCGGCGGTGACGCGGCGAATGCCACAGCATACAATCCGCTCCTGGAATCGGGGCGCGCGCGCGCGGGCATGCAAAATCTGCAATCGGGGATCGGCGTCGTCGCCCTCTTGGCGATCGCCTGGGCGATCAGCGAGGATCGCCGCGCCGTGTCCTGGAGGCAGGCCACCGCGGGCTTGGCGCTGACCGTCGCCACTGCGCTTGTGCTTTTGAAAATTCCGCAGGTGACGGCCGCCTTCGGCGCCGTCAATCGCGCGGTCGAAGCCATCGCTGCGGCCAGCCGCGCCGGCAGCTCGTTTGTATTCGGCTATCTCGGCGGCGGTCCCCTGCCCTACGAATTGAAGGTGCCCGGCGCCGAATTCGTGCTGGCGCTGCAGGCGCTGCCGGTGGTTCTGGTGATGAGCGTGCTGACCACGCTGTTGTTCTATTGGCGCATCCTGCCGCCGGTCGTGCACGGCTTCGCCTGGCTCCTGCATCGCAGCATCGGCGTCGGCGGCGCGGTCGGGCTGTCGACTGCCGCCAACATTTTCGTCGGCATGGTGGAAGCGCCGCTGTTCATCCGCCCGTATATCGCCCGCCTCACCCGCAGTGAATTGTTCATCGTGATGACCGGCGGCATGGCCGGCATTGCCGGCACCGTGCTGGTGATCTATGCCACGCTGCTTGGGCCGGTCATTCCTGACGCCGCCGCGCATCTGGTGGTCGCCTCCGTGCTGGGCGCGCCGGCCGCCATCCTGATCAGCCTTCTGATGGTGCCGGAGCGCAACGCAGAAGCCGCGCAGGAGCCGTTCACGGAGATTGAGCCGGTCGCCGATAGCACCATGGACGCCATCGTCAAGGGCACCGCCGCCGGCCTCGCGCTGTTGCTCAATATCTGCGCCATGCTGATCGTGCTGGTGGCGCTGGTGCATCTCGCCAATGCGATCCTGGGACTGCTACCCGATGTCGCCGGCGCCCCAATCTCGCTTCAGCGCGCGCTCGGGGTCGTGATGGCGCCGATCTGCTGGCTGATGGGTATTCCCTGGCCGCAAGCGGTGACCGCCGGCGGCCTGATGGGCATGAAGACCATTCTCAACGAATTCATCGCCTATGCGGAATTGGCCAAGCTACCGGCCGACGCGATGGATGCACGCTCGCGCCTGATCATGCTCTATGCGATGTGCGGCTTCGCCAATTTCGGCTCGCTCGGCATCATGATCGGCGGGTTGGTCACTATGGCGCCGGAGCGGCGCGGCGAGATCTTGGCGCTCGGACCGAAGTCGATCGTCTCCGGCACGCTGGCAACCTGCCTCATCGGCGCGATCGTGGGATTGCTGAGCTAGGGCTGCACGGCGATGCCGCTCGTCCCCACCACTGAGCTAGTGCGCGGGCGTTGCTCCGGCAGAGCCGCAGCTTCAATGCAACCGGAATTCCCCGTCAAAGGATCGGATCTCCGCCGGCTTGATCAACCGCGCGTGGGCGACCGTTACGGAATGCAGCGGCCCTTCGAGTTTTTCCAGCCAGAAATTGAGGAAGCGCTGCAGGACGGGAAATTTGGGGCAGAGGTCGTAATCCTGCCATACGTAGGTCTGCAGCAGCGATGGGTGATCCGGAAGCCGGTACAAGATCTGCGCCGTGGTCAACCCGTAGCCTTCGAGTTGCCGTCTGAAGTCGTCCGAAACCATGCGAGTTCTCCGTTTGTGGCGGACAACGACTCTGTTGGAACCGGAGTTCCCATTGCAAGCTTCAAAGATAAATTAAATGTTTATAATCAAGGTATTAGCAGCATAGTCGGATGACTGCTATGATCCGGCGGAAATTTGCAGTAACGACCGTTAACCAAATAATTTCAGCGGGTTATAAAGACTGCTAGCACTCCGATAAAACGAGTGCTAAAAAATTCCCCTCGCCCTCTTGCAGGGGCATTCGAGCGCCCTATGTCGCTAACACGCGGCTTTGCGAGGGGCGACTTTCGACGGCCGTGCAACCCTTTCAACCGATCCTATCCAGGAGGCATTCATGAAATTTCGCCCGCTTCACGACCGTGTCGTCGTCAAGCGCATCGCCGCCGAGGAAAAAACCAAAGGCGGCATCATCATTCCCGATACCGCCAAGGAGAAGCCGCAGCAAGGCGAAGTGGTTGCCGTCGGTCCCGGCGGCCGCGACGAATCGAGCAAGCTCATTCCGATCGACCTCAAGGTCGGCGACCGGGTGCTGTTCGGCAAATGGTCAGGCACCGAGGTCGTCATCGACGGCCAGGAACTCCTGATCATGAAGGAGAGCGATATCATGGGCGTGATCGACGAGCCCGTCTCCAAGCGAAAGGCCGCGTGAACACGCGCCGCTAAATCCACGAATTGAACGGAGCAATAAAATGGCTGCGAAAGAAGTCAGATTCTCAGTCGATGCGCGCGACAAGATGCTGCGCGGCGTCGACATCCTCGCCAATGCGGTGAGGGTGACGCTCGGCCCCAAGGGCCGCAACGTCGTGCTCGACAAGTCGTTCGGTGCGCCTCGCATCACCAAGGACGGCGTCACCGTCGCCAAGGAGATCGAGCTCGAGGACAAGTTCGAGAACATGGGCGCACAGATGGTGCGCGAAGTCGCGTCCAAGACCTCCGACATCGCCGGTGACGGCACCACGACCGCGACTGTGCTTGCGGCCGCCATCGTACGGGAAGGTTCGAAGGCGGTTGCCGCCGGCATGAACCCGATGGACCTCAAGCGCGGCATCGACCTTGCGGTCGAGGCTGTCGTTGCGGACCTGCAGAAGAACTCCAAGAAGGTCACCTCCAACGAAGAAATCGCCCAGGTCGGAACCATCTCCGCCAATGGCGATGCCGAGATCGGACGCTTTCTCGCCGAAGCGATGAAGAAGGTCGGCAACGAGGGCGTGATCACGGTCGAGGAGGCCAAGAGCCTGGAGACCGAGCTTGACGTGGTCGAGGGCATGCAGTTCGACCGCGGCTACATCTCGCCCTACTTCATCACCAACGCCGACAAAATGCGTGTGGAGATGGAAGATCCCTACATCCTGATCTACGAAAAGAAGCTGTCCGGTCTGCAGGAGCTGCTGCCGCTGCTCGAAGCCGTGGTGCAATCCTCCAAGCCGCTCATCATCATCGCCGAGGATGTCGAAGGCGAGGCACTCGCCACGCTCGTCGTCAACAAGCTGCGCGGCGGGCTCAAGGTCGCGGCGGTGAAGGCACCGGGCTTCGGCGATCGCCGTAAGGCGATGCTGCAGGATATCGCGATCCTGACCGGCGGCCAGGCGATCAGTGAGGACCTCGGCATCAAGCTCGAGAACGTCACGCTCGCCATGCTCGGCCGCGCCAAGAAGGTGATGATCGACAAGGAGAACACCACCATCGTCAACGGCGCCGGCAAGAAGTCCGAGATCGAAGCCCGCATCGGCCAGATCAAGGCGCAGATCGAGGAGACCACCTCCGACTATGACCGCGAGAAGCTGCAGGAGCGTCTGGCCAAGCTCGCGGGCGGCGTCGCGGTGATCCGCGTCGGCGGCGCCACCGAGATCGAGGTGAAGGAGCGCAAGGATCGCGTCGATGATGCGATGCATGCGACTCGCGCCGCGGTCGAGGAAGGCATCCTGCCGGGCGGCGGCGTTGCGCTGTTGCGCGCCATCGAAGTCCTCAAGAAAGTGCGCACGCAAAACGACGACCAGAAGACCGGCGTCGATATCGTGCGCCGGGCGCTGTCGGCCCCTGCGCGTCAGATTGCGCTCAATGCCGGCGAGGACGGTTCCGTCATCGTGGGCAAGATCCTCGAGAAGGATCAGTACGCTTACGGATTCGATGCCCAGAACGGCGAATACGTCAACATGCTGTCGAAGGGCATCATCGACCCGACCAAGGTTGTCCGCCAGGCGTTGCAGGGCGCGTCCTCGGTCGCCGGGCTCTTGATCACCACCGAAGCCATGGTCGCCGAGATTCCCAAGAAGCAGGGAGCGCCGGCGATGCCAGGTGGCGGCGGCGGCATGGGCGGAATGGACTTCTAAGGACGTCTATTCCGCGCACGAAACAAGCAAGAGGCCGCCTCCGGGCGGCCTCTTTGTTAGCAGTATTGCTGCTGGCGAAATGCAACGACCACGAACGAGGAGGTGCGCGTTCATCCGGCGTCACCCGCGCGAAATCGTGGCCGTCCGCGACGGAGCCTTTCGGCTCGACATCGCTGCTCCGTCAATGCGGCAAGGCGGGAAAGGTTTCCCAATAACCGCGTTTTGTAACTACTCGGCGGGCTGGGCGACCCGCGGCCGGCTGCGTTCGACGCGGTGCACCAGCACGGCGACCAGGACGGTGGCGATCACGAAGCCGAGCGCCACCACCGCCGTCATTGCGAGCACGAGGTCGAAACCGCCGCGCCCGTGCAGCAGCGCGATCAGCGACACCGCCGCCCCCGACACCAGGAAGGTCAGGAAATAGCGCACCGCATAGACCCGTCCGCGCCAGGCGTCTGCGGTGTAGCGCGCGATCACCAGATCGTTGATGGTGACCTGTGCATAGATGCCGGCGATCGCCAGCGCGAGCGCCACCAACAGCGTGACGCCGCTGGCGTAAGCCGCCCAGGCGACGCCGGCAAATTGCAGCAACGCCACCGCGGCAAACAGCAGATGCGGCGGATATTTCTCGGTGAGCCGGCCGATCGCGAGCTGGGCGAAGGCGCCGCACAGGAAGATCGCGGTGGCGAGCCCGCCGACCCAGATGAGCGGCACATTGGCGCCGAGCCGCTCGTCCACGATCTTGGGCAGCGCCACGGTGGTGATGTGAAACACCAGACCTGCGCTGACCGCGATCACGATGAACAGGACGAACACCGCCGCCGCCATCCAGGCGGCCAATGACACGTCGGGCGACGCAGTGCGCCCGGCCGCTTTGTGACGGTCATCAGGGACCAGACGCAGATAGGCAATACCAGTGACGAGGCAGACCGCCGCCGGCACGAAGAAGGCGCCGCGCCAGCCGAGCACGGCGACCAGCACCGCGGTGATTCCAGCCGCCAGCGCCACGCCGAGATTGCCGCACACGCCGTTGAAGGCGAGCGAACGCCCGCGCGCGGTGGCCTGCTCGATCAGCATCGCGGTGCCGACCGGGTGATAGATGGCGGCGAATATGCCGAGCGCGAACAAGGCGACCGCCAGCACGATCAGATTGGGCGCGAGGCCGGCGGCGATCATCGAAAGCCCGCAGCCAAAATAGAACAGCGCCATCATGTTGCGCCGGCTCCAGCGGTCGGCGAGCCAACCTGCCGGCAGCGAGAATATGCCGAAGGCGACGAACGAGGCGGTGCCAAGCGCGATCAGTTCGGCATAACTGCGCCCGTAAATCAGTTCGAGGCCGATCACTACGGTCGGGAACACCAGCATCACGTAGTGGTCGAGCCCGTGGGCGAAGTTGATGAAGCCGATCGACAGCCGCCGCTGGTCGCCCACCGCCGCGATGCTCGCTGGAAAATTCGCCATGCCCGGCCTGATCCTTGTTGTCGGAATCGGCAACGTCGCGCCTGTCGCGGCGGCAACCATAAAGCACGGGCGCGCGCCGCACCATGGCGCGCCGGTTGCCGCATGGCTGGCCTGCGCGGGCACGACGCACCAGGTCGCGGCTTTAACGCCAGCACGCCGGCCGTTTCACCCATTCGCCGACCGCCGGCAACAGGCGGGCACGCAGATCGGCGCCGGCCGACAGCAATCACGGTTCAACGACACGTCCCCGTCACCGCCAGGAGCGCCGCAGACAACGCGAACGCAGCGCCTAGTGTCCCGAATCCGAAGTTCGCACGCACCCGCTGCAAGCACTGTTGCGAACTTCGGATTCAAAAGGACACTAGAACTCATAGCGTTGCTAGTGTGGCTTTGGTTCAGAAGTTCCCTCCCGACCCAGCCGCAAGGAATGGGGAACTTCTGAACCGCCACACTAGCTTTTCATGAAGTTGTGTGCCGGAAAAATCTGCGGCGAGATGTCCGGAAATCCGAGGGTTTTGAGGATCGGCATCAGTACATCCGCGAATTTCATTAGATCGGCGTCCGATTCCCACACATCGACCACGCGCCAGCCGTTCGGGATGGGTCCCGCGACATGCATCAGCAGGCCCTTCGCATTCCAATCGGCAAGCGTCTGGACGGTCTGTTTGCCTGTCAGCTTCTTGAGCGCCTGGTCGTACTGCGCCTGTGTCACTCCCGGGCATTCGAATATCACGCCGATTGCCATGCAACCCTCCGCCGGTTTGCGCGACCCTGGAAAACGAGCTGATCCGGGTCTCCTCAGATGAATTCCGGATTGACGTGAATTGTAGCGATTTTCCGGCTTGTTTAGAAGCCCCGACTTGCGGCACGGCCGAGCGCTCAATCCAAGGTGCGGCGGAAACGCGTCACCGCAATGATCATGGCGATCAGCGTCAATCCGGCCATCGCCAGCGTGTCAAAATGCAGGTCAGCCAGAGTCGCGCCCTTGAGCATGATGGCGCGCACGATGCGCAGATAGTGCGTGAGCGGCAGGCCTTCGCCGATCCATTGCGCCCAGGTCGGCATGCCGGCGAACGGAAACATGAACCCGGACAGCAGGATGTTCGGCAGAAAGAACATCATCGACATTTGCATCGCCTGCAACTGGTTCTGCGCCAGGGTCGAGAACGTGTAGCCGATCGACAGATTGGTGACGATGAACAAAGTACTGAGGCCGGCGAGCAGCGTCAGGCTGCCCAGCACCGGCACGCCGAACAACCCGATACCGATGCCGATGATCAGCGCCGCCTGCACGATGCCGACGATCACATAGGGCACGATTTTGCCGATCATGATTTCGATCGGCTTGATCGGCAGCGATAGCAGGTTTTCGAGCGTGCCGCGCTCGATCTCGCGGGTAACCGACAGCGCGGTGAAGATCAGCATGGTCATGGTGAGAATGGTGCCGACCAGCCCGGGCACGATGTTGAGCTGGGTCGATGCCGCCGGGTTGTAGCGGGCATGGCTGCGGATCTCGAACGGCGGCGGCGCGCTCTGCGGCACCGCCCGGTCGTGGCGCAGCGCGGTCTCGACCACGCGGCCGAGCACGCTGAGCGCCGAGCCGGCGGCCACCGGATCGGTGGCGTCCGCCGCCACCAGCAATGCCGGGCGATCGCCCCTCCGTACGGCTCGTTCAAAACCGGCTGGAATCTCGACGGCGAACAGCACCGTACCGGAAGCGAGCAAGCGGTCGAATTCGCGCTCGCTGTGCAGTAGATGGGTGATCTTGAAATATTGCGTGTTCTCCAGCGCCTTGAGGATGGAGCGGCCGAGATCGCTCTGCTCCTGCAGCAGCACCGCGGTCGGCAGATTGCGCGGCGTGGTGTTGATGGCGTAGCCGAACAGCAGGAGCTGCATGAGTGGGATCATCACGATCATGCCGAAGGAAACGCGGTCGCGCTTGAGCTGGATGAACTCCTTGATCACCATCGCCCGGGTGCGGCCCCAGAAGCCGCCTCGTTCGGATCGGCGCGCGGCTTTCATTGGAAATTATTCCGCGCTTTGTTCATCAGATCGATAAAGACGTCTTCGAGCGAGGGCTCGGAGCGAGCCCAGGTCAGGCCGGGCTCGTTGCGATAGCGGGCAATGGCAGCTTCCAGCGCCGCCGCGTCGCGCCCGGAGGCATGCAGGCTCTGGCCGAAGGGCGCCACCATGTCGACGCCGGGCAGCGCCGCCAATTCCTCGGCCAGCGCCGCCAGCCGTTCGCTACTCTGCGCCGTCACCGTGTAGGTGACGAGATGCGAGCGCTCGATCACCTGCTTGACGGCGCCGTGCACGAGGAGCCGGCCAAAGGCGATGTAAGCGATCTCATGGCAGCGTTCGGCCTCGTCCATGTAATGGGTCGAGACCAGCACGGTGAGGCCGTGCGCGGCCATGGCGTGGATCTCGTTCCAGAAATCGCGGCGGGCTTTCGGATCGACGCCCGCGGTCGGCTCGTCGAGCAGCAGCAATTGCGGGTCCGGCAGGGTGCAGGCGCCGAGCGCCAGCCGCTGCTTCCAGCCGCCCGACAGTTCGCCGGCCAACTGGTGTTCGCGGCCTTGCAGGCCGAGCCGCTCGATCGCCGCGCGCGCCGCCGCAGTCGGCCGCGGCAGGCCGTAAAGGCGGGCGACAAATTCCAGGTTCTCGCTCACCGAAAGGTCCTGGTAGAGGCTGAAGCGCTGGGTCATGTAGCCGACATGGCGCTTGATCTCGTAGGCTTCGGTGCGGATGTCGTAGCCGAGACAGCGGCCGCGGCCTTTGTCCGGCGTGAGCAGTCCCGTCAGCATGCGGATGGTCGTGGTCTTGCCGGAGCCGTTCGGGCCAAGGAAGCCGTAGATGGTTCCCCGCTTCACCTGCATCGACAGGTCGCGCACCACGACGCGGCCATTGAAGGATTTGCTCAGTCCTTCGACATCGATGGCGATGTCGGGCGCGGCCCTCACTGCGCGCCGTCCCGCGCCGGCAGCGTCACGCTCACCGGCTGACCGACGCGCAGGCGCTCGGGAGTGTCGGGCCGCGCCTCGATCAGGAACACCAGCTTCGACCGCTCCTCCTGGCTGTAGATCACCGGTGGGGTGAATTCCGCGCTGCGCGCGATGAAGCTGACTTTCGCCGTGAGGTCGCCGGCACAGCCGTCGCAGGATATCGTCACCGCATCGCCGAGCTTGAGCCTGGGCAGCATCGGCTCGCCGATAAAGAAGCGAACCTTTACATTGTCCGGCGGTAGCAACGCCAAAACCGGCCGGCCGGCCGGCACGATCTCCCCGGCCCGGTAGTAGACCTGCTCGACACTGCCCGCGACCGTGCTGAAGACTCGGCGGCGCGCGAGCCGCGTCTGCGCCGAATTGAGCCGCGCCTGCGCCGTGCGCACCGCCCCCTCGGCATCCTCATAGGCCTTCTGGGTGCCGGCACTGCTCTTGAGCAATTGCTGGGCGCGCTTGAAGTCCTGCTCGGCATTCTGCAGCGCCACTTCTTGCACGGCCACGTCGGCCTTTTGCAGTTCGTCATCAAGCGCGAACAGCAGCGCACGCAATGCAACCGAATCGCCTTCGCGCACAGACAGGGTTTCGATCCGGCCCGCGTCATCGGCGCTGACAAACACCAGATCGGCCTCGATCCAGCCTTGGAAATTGTTGTCGCTGCGATCGCCGCAAGCCGCCAGCAGCAACGCCGCCGCGGCCAATACCCACGCCGTCGGGCGACGCCTGATCATGGGGCTTTCCTTTCGCCGAACACGAGATCGAGATGGGCCGACACGAATGCCCGCGCATCGAGCGGGTCGATCTTGCCGAACAACGCGTTCCAGACGATGGCGATGATACCGGGAGCGCCGAGCAGTTGCGGGAAGCGGATCACGGCCCCCGCCCGCAGTTCGCCGCGTTCGACCGCGCGCTGCAGCATCGGCCGCAGCGCGGCGATAATACGCGCGATCACTTCACGATAATAGAACTCGGCGAGCTGGGGAAAGCGCGGACCCTCGCTGATGACCAGCCGGATGACGTCCTTTCTGCGGGTGCCGTAGATTTCGCGCAGGAACACCTCGGCCGCCTGCTCGGCAACTTCGCGTAAGGAGCGATCCGTGCCGAGGGCGGCTTGCAGCGATCCGACCACCGGACTCAATTGCGAGCGGATCAGTTCCTGAAACAGATTCTCCTTGTCGTGGAAGTAAAGATAGATCGTGCCCTTGGCGACGCCGGCGCGGTGGGCGACGTCGTCGAGCCGGGTGGCGGCGAATCCGCGCGCGGAAAATTCTTCCAGCGCGGCAGCGAGGATCGCCTCCCGCCGTTCGCTCTGCCGCGCCGTGCGCGGGCGAGGCGAATTTGGACGTTTGCGTCCGCGCTGCGGGCGCCGCCCCCTTCTCCTGGTCGGATTGACAGCCATCGCCGATCCAAATGACTGACTGGTCAGTCATATCGTAGGCCGCAACCACGGCGGGCGCAAGCGGGTCAGAGGGCTCGTTTATCGAAAAAGCAGGAGGTTTCCGGGCGTCCCGGAGAGAGCTCAGCCCTTGGCGTCGCACGCCCAGGCACGAATGACGCAATCCTTGCCGCCATACCGGTAGCAATAACGCAGCGCCATGTTCTGCGCCTTGCCGAGGCGGCCGGCATTGGCATAGCCGATCGCCCCGCAGGCGTTGCCGGCGTCGATCGCCAGCGCGCCGCAGGAACGCTTCATCGTCGACACGATCTTGCAATTACCCTTGCATCGCCCGATCGCGGCTTTGCGGGCGACCGCCACGCCGCGGTAATCGTAAGAGTAGCCGTACGCGCCGCATGCGCCGATGGCGAGTGCGCCGGCCGCCTGTGCCGTCGGCGCCAGGCCGACGGTCAGAAGGCCTGCTACCGCGAGCGAACGCAGCAAAACCGACACCCATCCGCTCATGACGGCCCCTCCTCTTCCCCACCTAGTGTGGCGGTTCAGAAATTCCCCATTCCTTGCGGCCGGGTCGGGAGGGAACTTCTGAACCAAAGCCACACGAGCAACGCTATGATTGCTGGTGTCCCTTTGAATCCAAAGTTCGCAACAGTGCTCGCAGCAGGGGTGTGCGAACTTCGGATTCGGGACACTAGCGGGAATGGTAGGAGGCAAGCGTTTCCACTTGATGAATGTGCTGGGGAAGAGCGCGCCGCCGTTCACAATTGCAGTCGACGGAATCGGGCGACTCTGTATGCTGCCCCGTTCAATTCAAACGGGGAGATCACGATGAGGGGTTTGCTGGCTTCATGCGTTGTTGCGGCGTCTTTGCTGGTTATGGCGGCGACGGAAGCGTCGGCCTATTACTGCCGGGCGCGTAGCCCGAGCGCGACCGGTTGGGCGACCAATCCAAGCCTGTCGCGCGCGCGCGCCAATGCGCTCTATCAGTGCGCCATCCGCACGCCGCGGCGCCAAGTCTGCCGCATTGTGTCCTGCCGCCGCTGAACGATCGCTGGCATTAACGACCATGCGCGACACCCCGGGCTTCCCGCCCGGGGTTTTCGTTTGATGCCAGTCCAGCGGTTTAGCTGCGCTCGATTTCGGCTTTGACGCCGGCCAGGGCTTCCGGGGTATCGACATCGCGCAAGGCGCCTTTGCCGGTGACTGGCACCTCGACCACCGCCTCGCCGTAGCGGCCGATCAGTTGCCGCGCGCCGACATCGCCCTCGATCGCCATCAGATCGGGGAAGAACCGCCGCGACCACAGCACCGGATTGCCGCGCTGGCCGTCGATGGTCGGCATGGCTGCAAGCGCGCCGCGATCCGGATCGAAGGCGGCGATCAGCCGGTCGATCAGCGCGGCATCGACCTGCGGCATGTCACCGAGACAGACGATGGCGCCGTCGGCGTCCGCCGGCACCGCCGCGATTCCGGCTCTGAGCGAGGTGCCAAGGCCTTGCGCAAAGTCCGGATTGTGCACGAGGCGCACCGGCAGTCCGGCAAGCGCGCTTTCTATTCGCTCACGATCATGGCCGGTCACCACGATGACGGGCGCTGCGCGTGACGCCAGCGCCTGTTCGGCTGCGATGCGCACCAGCGGCTTGCCGGCGATCTCGGCGGTGAGCTTGTTGGTTCCCGCCATGCGCGTCGAGCGGCCGGCGGCGAGCACCACCGCGGCAATGCGTTGCTCTTTGCTCACGACCGGCTCCTCGCGCGGCTGCGGCCGGGTGATGATTTCCATCAATAGGCCGCCGACGCCCATTCCGGTGATCGCCTCGCGCGGCACGGCAAGGCCGGCGAGCAGCCGCATCAGCACCCAATCGAACCCGTTCTCCTTCGGACTGCGCGCGCAGCCGGGCGCGCCCAGAATCGGACGCCCGCCTGCATCGGCAACCAGCAGCAAGTTGCCGGGATCAACCGGCATGCCGAAATGCTCGATCCGCCCACCGACCGCCTCGATCGCGGCCGGGATCACGTCGCGCCGATCGGCGATGGCAGAGGCGCCGAACACGATGACCAGCTCAGCGCCGGCATCGAGCACCTCCTGCAAAGTCTTGGCGAGGGCGCCCTGCTCATGCGGCACCCGGCGCTCGGCCACGATGCTGGCGCCAGCCGGCAAAAGCCGCTCGCCCGTGACCTTCACAGTCTTGTCGATAACTTTGGTAGCCAGCCCCGGCAACACGGTCGAGACGATGCCGACCTTGCGGATCCGATAAGGCGCGACCCGAATGAGCGGCGCCGCCGCGCGCGCGACTGCCACCGCTGCGTCGCGTACGGCATCGGGCACCGCGAACGGAATGATCTTGACGGTTGCGATCATTTCTCCGGCCACCACCGGCTTGTAGGCCGGCAATGTGGCGAGCGTGACCGACTCATCGATCAGGTTGAGGCAATCGATCGCGGTCTTGTCGACGACCAGAATGCCGGCGCGCTCGGCGAAGAGATTGGCGCGGCCGGTAAAAGCGCGATCGACGCGCGCGCCCTCGCCCGCCACTGCCGCTGCGATCTCCGCGGCGGCCGCGTCTTCCGATACGTCGCCCGGCTCGAGCCGCGCCACCACGATCTCGGCGATGCCGGCCGCCTGCAAGGCGGCGATTTCCACCTGGCCGATCTGCGTGCCTTTCTTGAGCACCAGGCCGCCCTTGCGGATCGAATGCACCGCGGTGCCGCCGTCGGCCTCCGCCACCGGCACCGGGCCGAATTTCATGGTGTCTTCTCCGGCGGCAGCCGCAGCCGGGCGGTGATCTCGCCCATGATGGCAACCGCGATCTCCGCCGGCGATATCGCGCCGATCGGCAGCCCGATCGGCGCATGAATGCGCGCCAGCGCCGCATCGGACAGGCCTTGCGCCTTCAGCCGCTCCAGCCGGCGCGCGTGCGTCTTCTTCGAGCCGAGCGCACCGATATAGAAACAGTCCCGCGCCAGCGCATGGGTGAGCGCCGGATCGTCGATCTTGGGGTCGTGGGTGAGCACGACGAAGGCGGTGTAGCGGTCGATGCCGAGCGGCGGCAAGGCGATGTCCGGCCATTCCGCGATGACCTCGACGTCGGGAAATCGTTCCGGCGTGGCGAAGGCGGTGCGCGGATCGACGATGGTGACGTCGTAGCCGGCGAGCTTGGCGACCGGCGCCAGCGCCTGGCTGATGTGAACCGCGCCGGTGATCACGAGCCTGGGCGGCGGCACATGCACGGTGAGAAAGACGCGGCCTTGCGGGGTCTCCTGCATGCCGCTTTTGCCGGTGCGCAGGTGTTTTTCGAGCGTCTCCCTGAGCGGATCACGCGCCACCTCAGCCGCCTTGACCAGGCGCTGCGTGCCGCTAACCATATCGGTGACAAAGATGGCGGCACGCCGCGCGGCGCGCTCGGCGTTGAGAGCGGAAAGGATGTCGAGACGCATCTAGTCGATCTTCTCCAGATAGACCCGGATGGTGCCGCCGCAGGACAGTCCCACCTGCCAGGCGGTCTCGTCGGCCACGCCGAATTCCAGCGTCTTCGGCTTGCCGCTTGCGATCACGTCGAGCGCTTCGGTCACCACCGCGCCCTCGACGCAACCGCCCGACACCGAGCCGAGAAAATTTCCCTGATCGTCGATCACCAGACTGGAGCCGATCGGCCGCGGCGCCGAGCCCCAGGTCTCCACAACGGTGGCGAGGGCGACGCCGCGCCCCTGTTTCCGCCAGTCCTCGGCGGCGTTCAGGATATCCTCGTCGCGCGCGAACATCAGAGCCTCCACTGCCGTATCCGGCCGCCGGGTGCTTGCTAGGCTACCTTGGCGAGCCAGGCCTTGGGATTTCCGCTGCCCGCGACGGACAGCGCGCGGACCAGATCCGCCATCGCCTCCAGATTGTGGATCGGCCGCAATTCGTCAACATGTGGCAGCATCGCCTTAATGCCCTTGGCCTTGGCCTCGAAGCCCTCAAACCGCAGCAACGGGTTCAGCCAAATGAGCCGCCGGCAGGAGCGATGCAGCCGGTCGATCTCAAAGGCAAGTCGGTCATCCGGGTCGCGCTCCAGCCCATCGGTGATCAAAAGCACGATCGCGCCCTGGGTGAGCACGCGCCGCGCCCACAGCTTGTTAAAGCCCTTCAGCGAGGAGGCGATGCGGGTGCCGCCGGACCAATCGGCGACGCTGGTCGCGCAGGCCGCCAGCGCTTCGTCAGGATCACGCGCCTTGAGCGCGCGCGTCACATTGGTGAGTCGGGTGCCGAACAGGAATGTGTGCACGCGCTTGCGCGCATCGGTCACGGTGTGGAGAAAATGCAAGAACAGCCGGGTGTACTGACTCATGGAGCCGGAAATATCGAGCAGCGCCACGATCGGTGGTTGCCGCGTGCGCGGTCCGAGATATTTCAGGTCGATCACCGCGCCGCCGGCCTTCAGGCTTGCCCGCAAGGTGCGGCGGATATCCACCTTGTGGCCATGGCGATGCGGACGCAGCCGCCGGGTTCTGACTTCGTCGAGATCGAGCACCAGCCGCTTGATCGCGTCCCTGGCGGCGGCGATCTCGACCGCCGTCATCTGTGCGAAATCCTTGTTCTGCAGCACTTCACGGTCCGACACGGTCAGACGCGCGTCGGCCTCCACGCGCCGTTTGCGTTCCGCTTCCCTTTGTCCTGAGAACAAGGCCTCTTCGATGCGCCGGGCGCCGGGTTTCGGCAATTCGGTTTCGGCGAGCGCCGGCTGCAGAGACGCCATTAGGGCATCGAGCGCGCCGGAGACACGGAAGAAAATGTCGAAGGCCTGATCGAACAGGACGGAATGCTCGTGGCGTTTCACGAACACCGCATGCAGCGTCCAATAAAAATCCTCTCGGGCGCCGACGCCGGCCGCCCTCAGCGCCGCGAGCGCGTCAAGCACCGCGCCCGGCCCGACCGGTATCCCCGCGGCGCGCAAGGCGCGCGCGAAGTACACGATGTTGTCGGCCAGGCGTCCGTGTGGCTCACTCATGCACCTGTCACTCCGCCGCCCGCATGGTGGCGCGCATATGGTCGATCAACTCTTTCGCCTTCGGGCCCTCGATGCGGGCAATGTCGTCCTGATATTTGAGCAGCGCGCCGAGGGTGTCGGAGACGGCGGCCGGATCGAGTTCGGTGGCATCGAGCTGCATCAGCGCCGACGCCCAGTCGAGCGTCTCCGCCACGCCCGGCGCCTTGAACAGGTCTTCCTGGCGCAGCGCCTGCACGAAATGCACCACCTGGGCCGACAGCGCCTTGCCGATGTCCGGCACCTTGGCGCGCACGATGGCGAGTTCCCGCTCGGCATTCGGATAGCCGACCCAATGATAGAGACAGCGACGCTTGAGCGCATCGTGGATTTCGCGGGTGCGGTTGGAGGTGATGATGACGATCGGCGGATGCTCGGCCTTCACCGTGCCAAGCTCCGGTATCGTGACCTGAAAGTCGGCCAGCACTTCGAGCAGGAATGCCTCGAATGCCTCGTCGGCGCGGTCGAGTTCGTCGATCAGCAGCACCGGCGGGCCGGCGGTGTCGGGCTCGATCGCCTGCAACAGCGGCCGCTTGATCAGGAAGCGCTCGGAAAAAATGTCATGGGAGAGCCGTTCGCGATCGACTGCGCCCTCGGCTTCGGCAAGCCGCACCGCGATCATCTGCGCGGCGTAATTCCACTCATAAACCGCGGCAGCTACGTCGAGCCCTTCGTAGCATTGCAGCCGGATCAATCGCCGCCCGAGCGTGCTCGCCAAGACCTTGGCGATCTCGGTCTTGCCGACACCCGCCTCGCCTTCAAGAAACAACGGCCGGCCCATCTTCAGCGCAAGGAATAAAACGGTCGCCAGCGAGCGCTCGGCGAGATAATCGGCCGCACCCAGCAGGCCGAGGGTGGCATCGATGGAGGCCGGCAGGGACTGCGGCTTTTGGCTTGTCATCTTGTTCATGGCGGCAACTTATCGCGTCATGGCCGGGCTTGTCCCGCCCATCTCTGCGGCGGCGCCATGCAAAAAACGCCCAATCGCGGCAGCCGGTTAACGGACGCCGCCAACGTTGCGTGAGAGCTCGACCCGTTACGCGGTGGCGGCGGCTACCGCCCGGCGTGCCAATACGCCGACCAGATGGGCGCGATATTCGGCGCTGCCGTGAATGTCGCCACCCATGCCGTCGGCCGGGATGGTCATGCCTTCCAGCGCCTTGGCGCCGAAGCGCTTCTTGAGCGCCTCCTCGAACGAGGGCACGCGGAATACGCCGTTGGCGCCGGCGCCGGTCACCGCGACGCGGATCTCGGAGCCGCGCTTGGACACGAACACGCCGACCAGGGCATAGCGCGACGCCGGGTTGGGGAATTTCACATATCCGGCCTTCTTGGGTAGCGGGAAAATCACCTTGGTGATGATCTCGGATGGTTCGAGTGCGGTTTCGAACAGGCCCTTGAAAAATTCATCGGCCTTTATGCGCCTTTTGTTGGTGACGATGGTGGCGCCAAGCCCAAGACAAGCCGCGGGATAGTCGGCATTCGGATCGTTATTGGCGACCGAGCCGCCGATGGTGCCCATATGGCGCACCGCCGGGTCGCCGATCTGACCGGCAAGCGCCGCCAGCGCCGGCAGGTTCTGCTGCACGATGGCAGACGTAGCGACGTCGTTATGGCGGGTCATCGCACCGATTGTCAGCGAACGTCCGGTCAACTCGATGCCGGACAATCCCTCGACCTTGGAAAGGTCAACGATATGCGGCGGACCGGCAAGCCGGAGCTTCATGGTCGGAATCAGCGTGTGGCCGCCGGCGAGCAGCTTGGCGTCGTCGTGTTTGGTGAGAAGCCCGGCTGCCTGCCGCACAGTCGCCGGACGGTGATAGGTGAATGCGTACATGGTTTGCTTCCTGGCTTGCTCCTGCCGGCCTATTCCGCCGCCTGCTGACCGGGCGTGCCGCCGCCCATGTCGGTGCCCATGTCGCGGGCGCCGGCGGCGATTGCTTTGACGATATTGTGGTAGCCGGTGCAGCGGCAGAGATTGCCTTCGAGCTCGTGGCGAATGGTGCGGTCGTCGAGCTCATTGCCCTTGCGATTGACGATGTCGATCGCGGTCATGATCATACCCGGCGTGCAATAGCCGCACTGCAGTCCGTGGTTTTGACGGAAGGCTTCCTGCATCGGGTGCAGCGGACCGTCGGGCGCGGCGACACCCTCGATCGTCAGCACGTCGGCGCCTTCCAGCTGCCAGGCGAACACGGTGCAGGATTTCACCGCCTTGCCGTTGACGTGCACGACGCAGGCGCCGCATTGCGAGGTATCGCAACCGACATGGGTGCCAGTGAGCCGCAGGTGCTCGCGCAGGTACTGCACCAGCAAAGTGCGCGGATCGATGTCGCCGGTGACGGCTTTACCGTTCACCGTCATCGAGACGGCGGACATGGGTCTTCTCCTTCTTGGATCATTGCGACTCTGACCATCAGGCAGACGGACGGTCAAGGGCTGTTTGCTGCCGCGGCCGGCGCGGGCGCGTTAACCGCGGTGGCGAATTTTACGAAAAAATCGTCGGCGGTTTTCTTGGCTGCACTGTTGATCAGGCGCTGGCCGAGCTGGGCAAGCTTGCCGCCGATCTGCGCTTCTACGTCGTAGCGCAACAGCGTCCCGCCTTCATTCGGGGTAAGCGTGACCTTGGCGGCGCCTTTGGCGAAGCCGGCAATTCCGCCCTCGCCCTCGCCGACGATGCGGTAACTGTTGGGCGGGTCGAGATCGGTGAGCGTAACCTTGCCCTTCCAGCGCGCCTTGACCGGGCCGACCTTGAGCGTCGCCACCGCCTGGAAACCGGTATCGGAGGTCTTGTCGAGCTGTTCGCAACCCGGAATGCAGCTTTTCAGCACTTCCGGGTCGTTGAGCTTCGCCCATACCGCATCCTGGGGCGCGGGGAGTTGCACCTCCCCACTCATTGTCATTGCCATCGGTCAATATCTCCGTGATGAGGGCAATGGTATAAAGCCTTGCCGGGCCATGGGGAAAGCCTTTTCGGCGGGACCGCCCGGCGTTTTGGGTTGGCGACCGGCGCGCGGGCCGCTAAGCACGTTGCTCATGACCAATCCCCTCATACCTTCATCGCTGCTGACGCCGCTGATTTCCAGCGCCGCCATGCGCGCGGTCGTCGATGATCGCGCGCGCTTGCAACGCATGCTCGATTTCGAAGCGGCACTGGCGCGCGCGGAAGCCGCCGTCGCCGCTATCCCGGCCTCGGCCGTCGATCCGATCGCCGCCGCCTGCCGCGCCGAGCTCTACGATCTGGCGGCGCTGGGCGAGCAGGCGGTAGCCGCCGGTAATGTGGCGATCCCGCTGGTGCAGGCGCTCACCGCCGAAGTGGCGAAATCCGACGCCGAGGCGGCGCGCTACGTCCATTCCGGCGCCACCAGCCAGGACGTCATCGACACCGCTCTCGTATTGGAGCTGCGCGCCGGCCTCGACGCGCTGCTCGCCGATCTCGACCGCGCGATTGAGGCGTTCACGGCGCTGGCCGGCCGCCATCGCCGCGCCGCCACGGTCGCGCGCACCTGGTTGCAACATGCCTTGCCGATTCCGTTTGGGCTGAAGCTCGCAGGTTATGCGGCGGCGCTGGCGCGATCGCGCGAACGGCTGAAGCGCCTGCGCAAGGAGGCGCTGGTTTTGCAGTTCGGCGGCGCCGCCGGAACGCTGGCCGCGCTCGGCGAACGTGGTCTTGAAGTGTCCGAGCGGCTGGCGGCCGTGCTCAACCTACCGCTGCCGGATGCTCCGTGGCATGGCCACAGCGACCGGCTGGCGGAAGTGGCCTCGGCCTGCGCGATCCTGACCGGCACCTGCGGCAAGATCGCGCGCGATGTCGCTCTTTTGATGCAGACTGAGGTGGCGGAAGCGTTCGAGCCTTCGGCGCCCGGCCGCGGCGGTTCCTCGACCATGCCGCATAAGCGCAACCCGGTCGCCGCGGCTTCGGCTTTGTCCGCCGCCACCATCGCTCCCAATCTCGCGGCGACCATCCTGGCCGCTCAGGTCCAGGAGCATGAGCGCGCGCTCGGCGGCTGGCAGGCGCAATGGCCGACCTTCCCCGCGCTCCTTTTGGTCAGCTCCGGAGCGCTCGCCGCAATCGTCGACATCGCGCAGGGGCTCGAGGTCGATACCGACCGCATGCGCAGCAATCTCGACATCACCAACGGCCAGATCATGGCCGAAGCCGTGTCGGTCGCGCTCGCTCCCAAGCTCGGCAAGCTGGAAGCGCACAAGATCGTCGAGGAAGGCAGCCGCAAGGCGGTCGCCGGCAAGCGCAATCTCTACAACGTGCTGGCCGAAGACGAGCGCGTGACCGCGCATTTGACCGTCGGCGAACTGGCGCGGCTGTTCGAGCTGATGGGCTACCAGGGCATCGCGCAAACCTTCATCGACCGCCAGATCGGCGCGCTGGGGCGCGGCAACAAGCGCCCGTAACGATCGCATCGGCAGGAGAGACACCATGCCTGTCATCGACGCCGATGGCTGTCCCATCCATGTCGAAGTCGAAGGTCCCGAGCGCGCGCCGGTGCTGATGCTGTGCAATTCGCTCGGCACCGACCTGCATATGTGGGACCCGCAGGTCGCGCCGTTCACCAAGCAGTACCGGCTGGTGCGTTACGACCGCCGCGGTCACGGCAAATCCGGCGCGCCGCAGGGCCCCTACTCCATGGAGCGTCTCGGCCGTGACGTGCTGGCGATCCTGGACGGGCTTGGGCTCGACAAGGTCAACTGGTGCGGATTGTCGATGGGCGGCATGGTCGGCATGTGGCTCGGCGCCCATGCGCCGGAGCGCGTCGAGCGGCTCATTCTCTCCAACACGTCGTGTTACTACGCCGACAAGACCCTGTGGGATATGCGCATCGCCGCCGTGCGCAGCGACGGGCTGGAGCCGCTGGCCAACCGGATTCTGACGCTCTGGTTCAGCCAGGAGTTTCGCGAACGTGCGCCGGCGGCGGTGGCCGCCATGAAGGCAACGCTGATGGCGACCCCGGTGGAAGGTTATATCGGCTGCTGCGCGGCGGTGCGCGACATGGATCATCGCGACATTCTGCAAAAGATCGCGGCGCCGACCCTCATCATCGCCGGACGGCACGATCCTGCCACAAACCTGGAAGCGGCCGAGTTCATTCGCGAGCGCATTGCGGGCGCCACACTATGCGTGTTGGACGCCGCGCATATCTCCAATATCGAGCGACCGGCAGAATTTTCCGCGGAAGTTTTTCAATTCCTCGCCAGGCCTTAGGTCGAACGCGACAGATACCCCCGGAGGACTCCGGTATCGATTCAGCAACCGTTAGGACGCGCGCTCTATGCAGCGTGGCTTGCAGGGATCAGTCACAGGAGGCAGCATGATTATCGTCCGCCTGACTTATTTCAGCCGCAACCGGCTCGATCGCCTGTCGGGTCCAATGAGTGATCGCTTCAGCGAAATTCTGGCGACGTCGGTGGCGAATAACAGCCGCGATGACGTGACCGGCGCGCTGATCTACGATGACAAATGGTTCGCCCAAGTGCTTGAGGGCACCGAAGTTACGGTTTCCCGGACGTTCGAACGCATCCTGTGCGATCAGCGCCATTCCGACGTCGCACTGGTCAAGATGGAGACGGTGATCAAGCGCCGCTTCGGCTTTCGGTGGATGGTGAGCGCGCCCTGGAGGGATGATAATTCCGCGCTGTTCCGGCAATATGGCGAGGGTGAGCGCTTCGATCCGTCGCTGATGCGGCCGGACCGGTTGGGCGAGCTGATCGAGGCGGTGGTGGCGGCGACCGCGCAGTCGCAGGGGAGGCAGGCATGGACGACCGGGAGCGATATGAACGCGGCATGAGCAAGCGCCGCAAGGTGCTGGGCAATGCCTGGGTCGATCGCGCCAATGCCGGAAAGACCGACTTCAACGCGGAATTCCAGGACTTCATCACCCGCTATGCCTGGGGCGAGCTGTGGTCGCGCCCGCATTTCGATGAACGGACCCGGCGCATCCTGGTGATCGGCACCATGATCGGCCTCGACAAGTGGGATGAGTTCCGCCTGCACGTGCGCGCGGCGCTGATAGAAGGCGGCTTCTCCACCGACGACATCAAGGAGATCATCTTGCAGCAAGCCATCTACTGCGGGGTACCGGCAGCCAACCATGCTTTCAAGGAAGCAGCGGCGGTGATCGCCGAGGTCGGAAACGCCAAGGCTGGCTAACGCCAAGGCTGGCTAACGCCAAGGCCGGCTAATGCGCCGGTTTGCGACCCACGTGTCCCGTCACGCCGCGTGGGTTGTCGGCGTGGTGACCGATGGCGTCGGTGCGGGCGCGGTCTGCGTTTCCTGCTCGGCCACCAGCATGTGACGCTCGGCCAGGATCACGATGGCGGCGCCCGACAGCAGCAGGAACTGGGTGGCGTGCAGGCGCGTCACGCCGGCATCGCCGAGCATAAGGCCGGGCCAGGCCCACAGCATGATGGCGCCGAGCGAGAGCAACAGCACGACGTCGAGGGTCTCGCCGTTGGGCTCGCGCCGCATCACCAGCGCGCGGGCGAATTCGATCAGATAGGCGACAAAGCCGGCCGCGATCACGAGCTTGAGCGCAGCCAGTGCGCCCGAAACATTCATCAGGCCGTCGAGGCCGAGATCGAACAGCGCGCGGAAATAGCTGATGGCGGCGGCATGGGTGCGGTCCTCGAAGCCGAAAAACGGCGAGGTCAGCACCCGCAAAGCATCACGGCCCCAGACCGGGGCGAAATACAGCGCCAGCAGAGCCGCATTGACCGAGCCAAGCTGGGGAGTTGATTGCATGCCGCCCCTCCGCCCGATGCGACGGCGGACGTGACCGCAAAGGGCCGCCCATCGGAGCTGCGACCTAGCCCGCCGGCTGCCGCGGCCTCAACGTAAACCCTTTTTTAACCTTATCGGCAGGCGGGCGGCGCGCTGGAATCCGAGGATTTCGGTCGAAAATGTCACTTTTTCCCGCAATTTCCGCCGCTCAGCCCGTAACCGCAGCCGCCCTCTGCGATTCAGCCGCCGCGCGCCGCCCGAAAGTCTTGCGGGGTGCCGCCGGTCTGCTTACGGAAGAAGCGGGCGAAGTGCGAGGGATCGGAAAAGGCCAGATCGTAGGCGATCTCGTGGATCGGCTGGGTCGTGAACACCAGCTGCCGCTTGGCCTCGGTCAGCACGCGCTGGCGGATCAGGTGGCCGGCGGTGACGCCGGTGGCGCGCCTGACGTGGTCGTTGAGGCGATCGACTGTCATCGCCAGTCTGTCCGCATAGAACGACAGCAACCGCTCCTGTTTGAAATTCTGCTCGATCAGATTGCGCAGGGCCGCGACGGTTGCGCCGGTCGGCTCCAGCATCACACCGTCCGCACGCAACAGGCTTGCGGCCACCCGCGCCACCTCGACCGCGATCAGCGCCAGCAAGCCGCGCATGGCGATGCCGAAACCGGGTCGCGCCAGAAACCGCTCCTCGTGCAGTTCCGCTGCGAGTGCCGCCAGCCGCTTGCTTTCAACGCCGCCGGAAAACGGCACCACCGGATCGGCGGCCAGCGCCTTGAGCCGCGCCAGCGCCTCGCCGCTGCGGTCGCCGAGCGCATGAGCAACGTCTTCGGTAAAGCTCGTCACCCAGCCGTCGGTTTCACCGGCGCGAAAGCGAAAGCCGTGCGCGACCGTCGGCGGCACAAGGATGGCGCACGGCGCTTCAAAAGGAACGGTGGCGGCTTCGAACGTCATCTCGCCGCCGCCGCGTTCGATCAGCAGGATCTGGAACAGATTGCGATGACGGTGGGCGCGAATGGTCCAGTCATGGATCGACGAGCGCGAGGCGATGGTCTCGACATGGATGAAGTCGAACGCCTGGTCGTCCGGCGGATCGCCATACAGGTGAAACAGCGGAAGCGCGCTGACCGTGCCCATGCCCCCAGACTACGCCAGGCGGCAGGCATAAAAAAAGCGGCGGACTTAGCGTCCGCCGCTTCCGTACACACCAAATCCAAAGGCCCTGCCTTGCGGCGGGGCCCCTCGCGATAGAGCGAGTTATTTCTGGCCGCCCTGCTGGCCGCCTTGGCCCGGCTGCTGTTGCTGCTGGCCCGGCTTCTGCTGGCCGCCACCCTGCTGCTGGCCCGGCTTCTGCTGGCCGCCGCCTTGCTGCTGCTGGTCGGGCTTCGGTTGGCCCGGGTTCTGGTTCTGGTTGGGATTCTGATTCATAACTTGCATCCTCCGAGGGTTGGTACCTGCCCCTCCGCCACTGATCTCAACGCGCAAGCATGAATAAAGTTTCCCAGCAAACTACTGATAATGCGCTGATTGAATGCGCAAATTTACGCCGAATGCGGCTTGAATTTGTCGCCCGGAAGGCCGCTAAGCAATCATCTGAACATGCCGCTGCGCGGGCGATGGCGCAGTGCCGGACCCGCTAGACCTGCTTGTAGGCGCGGTCGTGATAGACCAAAGCCGCGCCGGCGGGACCGACCCGCACCCGCTCGACCGCGCCGAAGAATACATTGTGGCTGGCCACCGATCGCACCTCGACAATGCGGCAGTCGAACGCGATGACCGCGGTGGCGAGCACCGGACTGCCGGTCGCCAGCACTATCCATTCGCCGGTCATAAAGCGGTCCGCGCCCATTACGCCGGTGCGGCCGGAAAAAATATCGGCGATCTCGGCGCCGCCGGCGCCCAGCGTGTTGACGCAAAACACCCCGTTCTCCAGCACCACCGGATTGGTCTGGCTACTCCGGTTGAGACACATCAGCAACGTCGGCGGCGCGTCGGACACCGAGCAGACCGCGGTGGCGGTGGCGCCGGCCTTGCCGCCGGAACCCGCGGTGGTGATCACATGCACGGCGGCGCCGAGCTTGCTCATGGCCTCGCGAAAGGCCGCCGCCTCGACCGTCGGCACGGTTTCCGGCCCGACCGCCGTGAAGGCGCCGTCCATGGCATCGTCGGGGCGTTGGTCGATCCAGCTCATGGGTGCACTTTATCTCATTCCGCCGCGCGCTTGGCACCGGCGATGCCGGGATAGGCCACGTCGTCGGGGTCAAGCCAGGTCTTGTCGCGCCAGCCGTGCTCGTCGTAATCCGCCATGCACTGCTCGGCGAGCGCGATCATGCCGTCGAGCGTTCCGGAGGTGCGGGCATTCCATAAGGCGTGGATACGGATGTCCTCATGGTTGCCGGCATAATTCATCTCGTAAAGCTCGTGACGGCCGCCAAATTCAGTGCCGATGGCGTCCCATAGCAGCTTCATCACCTTGATGCGTTCCTTGTAGCCGATGCCGTGCGAACCGCGCACGTAGCGCGCGAGATATTTATCGATCTCCGGATTCTGGAAATCCTTGGCGGAGGACGGGAGATAGATCAGCGCCGAGGCCACGATCTTCTCGACGATCTCCTTGATGCGCCCATAGGCCTCGCCGGCGAACACACGGTAGCTCGAGCCCGACTGCGCGTTCGGCAACACCGTGCCGTCCACCCATGGTGTCGGATTCATCGCCATGGCGTCGGACAGGCCCCAGAACAGATTGCGCCAGGCGATCACTTCGCCGAACATCGCCTGGTTGCCGCGGAACTCGTCGGCGCCGGTGGCGCGCAATGCCTTGGCGATCACGCCGACCATGAAATCGAGCTTTACCGCTAGCCGCGTGCAGCCCTGCAATTGATAGCCGGCGACGAAGCCGGATTGCGGGAAGAACACTTTGAGCTTCTCCAGGTCGCGGTGCAGCAGCACGTCCTCCCAGGGGATCAGCACATTGTCGAATACGAAGATGGCGTCGTTCTCGTCGAAGCGCGACGACAGCGGATAATCGTAGGGCGTGCCGAGCACACTCGCCGCCATCTCGTAGGAGGTGCGGCAGAACAGCTTGACGCCCGGCGCGTTCATCGGCGCGATGAACATCACCGCCAGATCGGAATCGTTGATCGGGATCGCCGCGTTCTGGCCGAGGAAATTGTAGTGGGTGATGGCGGACGACGTCGCCACCACCTTGGCGCCGGAAACGACGATGCCGGCGTCGGTCTCCTTCTGGATGGTGATGAACACGTCCTTGACCTGGTCGGCGGCGCGCGAGCGATCGACCGGCGGATTGACCAAAGCGTGATTCATGAACAGCACGTGGTCTTGCGCGCGCCGGTACCAGCTCTTGGCGTTGTCGGCGAACTTTCCATAGAACTGATGATTGGCCCCGAGCGTGTTCATCAGCGACGCCTTGTAGTCGGGCGTGCGCCCCATCCAGCCGTAGGACATGCGCGCCCAGGCGGCGATGGCGTCGCGCTGGCCGATCACCTCCTCGCGCGAACGCGCCACCCGGAAGAATTTGTGGGTGCGCCCGCCCGAGCCGGTGTCGGTCGGACAGGTCAGCAGGTCACGGGTCTTGTCGTCGTGCAGGGCGTCGTAGAGCCGCGCCACCGAGCGCGCCCCGTTGCGGAAGGCCGGGTGCGTGGTCACGTCTTCGACACGTTCGCCGTGGATATAGACCTCGCGTCCGTCGCGCAGGCTCTCGAGATATTCGGCGCCGGTGAAGGGCCGTCCCGGCGCGCCGATCGCGTCTTCCGCCTTTGTGCGGCTCATTCCCGCGCTCCGTCTGCATCGCGTGTCGGTCAGCAAAGGCACCGGCCGGGCCGCCTGTCAATGCACGCGATCACGCGGCATCAATCAGGCGGGCGGTCGTTGCGGAACGGCTGCGTCAGCAGCCGGTCGAGCCGCAGTTCCTGGGGATTACGAAAGATCGGCAGCCCGATGGTCATGCCCAGATGGCCGGCTTCCGGCTGGCGCCGGTAGGTGCCGAACAGCCAATCCCACCACGGCAGGTTGAAGCTGAAATTGCTGTCGGTCTCATGCCGCAGGATCGAGTGATGCACCCGGTGCATGTCGGGCGTCACCAGGATGAGCCGTAGCATGCGGTCGAGCCAGCGCGGCATGGCAACATTGGAATGATTGAACATCGAGGTGGCGTTGAGCGCGACCTCGAAGGCGAGCACGCCGACCGGCGGAATGCCGAGCGCCAGCACCACCGCGATCTTGATGGCAATCGAAATCAAGATTTCGATCGGATGAAAACGCACCCCGGTGGTGACGTCGATGTCGAGATCGGCGTGGTGCATGCGGTGCAGCCGCCACAGCAGCGGCACCTTATGGAAAGCGACATGCTGGGCATAGATCACCAGATCGAGCGCCAGGAACCCGAGCGCCGCGGCGGCGGACAGCCGCAACCCGAGAAGATTGAATAGGCCCCAACCCTGGCCGGCGGCGAATAAGGCCGCGCCCACCGCGGCGGTGGGCACCAACAGCCGCACCACCAGCGTGTCGACGATCACGATGCCAAGATTGTTCGGCCAGCGCGGCAAGCGGCCGACCGTGAGCGCGCGGCGTGGGGCCAGGATTTCCCAGGCCGCCATGCCGGCGAAAACGGCGACGAAGCCGGACAGCCGGACGGCAAGTTCGACGGTCGGGCTCATCAGCCAAAGGTAATAAGAAATGAGGAGGCCGCAAGCGCGGTCTCCTCATTCTATCGCCCGAGTAAATCAGAATACTAGCCACCAGGCCGGCGCAACGCCGCAGGCGAGCCGTCAATTTAGTCCGCCGAACACCCAAATCGGCAATGGGATGGATATCGGCACACCACGCAACAACAAACGCCAGGAGAAACCGTCGTCTTTCGCCATCACCGTCGAGCCAATAACGTCGAAGCGGAACTCCGGTTCCACGCGATTGAGGCCGGCGCGGCGTCCGCCTTGCTTGGCCCAAGGCGCGACATGGGCGCCGTTGCCGGTGCTGCAAGGCCCTGCTAGAGCTTCGATTCTACGGGCGCGGGATTTGCCAGGGGGGGCGTCTCGGTCACGAGGCGCGCGCGGCATGGAAGTCTTCATCCAGCAGCTCATCAACGGCATTACGCTTGGTTCGATCTACGGCCTGATCGCCATCGGCTACACCATGGTGTTCGGCATCATCGGCATGGTGAACTTCGCCCACGGCGACGTTTTCATGGTGTCGGCCTTCATCGCGCTGGTCGCCTTCCTGTTCCTCACCACCTGGATCGGCATCGGCTCCATGGTGCTGGCGCTGTTGATCGTGCTGATCGTCGCCATGGCGATGACCTCCGTGGTCAACTGGTTGATCGAGCGGGTGGCCTATCGGCCGCTGCGCGGCTCGTTTCGCCTGGCGCCGCTGATTTCCGCCATCGGCATGTCGATCGTGCTGTCGAATTTCGTGCAGGTGGCGCAGGGCCCGCGCAACAAGTCGGTGCCGCCGATGTTCAACGAAGTGATCGTGCTGATCTCGGGCACCGGCTACGACGTCACGCTCTCCTATAAGCAATTGGTGATCTGGGTGGTGACCGGAGTGCTACTGCTCGCCTTCTGGTTTCTGGTGAGCCGCACCGCGCTCGGCCGCGCCCAGCGCGCCTGCGAGCAGGACCAGAAGATGGCGGCCCTGGTCGGCATCGACGTCGATCGCACGGTTTCAATGACCTTCGTGATCGCCGCCGCCTTGGCCGCCGTCGCCGGCACCATGTATTTCATGTTCTACGGCGTGGTAGGTTTTAACGACGGCTTCACCCCAGGGGTGAAGGCGTTCACCGCCGCCGTGCTCGGCGGAATCGGCTCACTGCCCGGCGCCGTGATCGGCGGGCTGCTGATCGGCCTGATCGAGACATTCTGGTCGGCATATTTTTCCATCGATTACAAGGACGTCGCCACCTTCTCGATCCTCGCCATCACCATGATCTTCCTGCCGCAGGGCATTCTCGGCCGCCCGGACGTGGAGAAGGTGTGACATGGCCGACGCGGCGCCCGCTCCCGCCTCGCGCCCCGACCTCGTCGGCGCAGTGCGAGCGGCAGCATTCGTCGCCCTGCTCGCCTTTGCGCTGTTCCTGCCGCTGATCGGCTTCAACACCGTCCAGAATATCCGCGGCGAGCTCATCCTGGAGACGCGCTGGGGCCTGCTGTTCACCCTGGTCGGCATCGTCGCCGCCGCCCGCTTCGTGCATGCGCTGCTCATTACACCGCTGATCGCGCAATGGGCGGCGCGGCCGCAGCGCCACTCCGCCGCCACCGTCGCCCTGCGCAGCAAGCTGTCGCAATGGGCGGGACCATTCATGCTCGGCTTCGCCGTGGTCTATCCCGTTCTGGCGCTGGCCCTCGCCGGCTTTCAGGGCGGCGCCAAGTGGATCGACAATTTCGGCATCCAGATACTGATCTATGTGATGCTCGGCTGGGGGCTGAACATCGTGGTCGGCCTCGCCGGCCTGCTCGATCTCGGTTATGTCGCGTTCTACGCCGTCGGCGCCTATTCCTATGCGCTGCTTGCGCAAAATTTCGGACTGTCGTTCTGGCTGTTGCTGCCGCTGGCCGGCATTCTGGCGGCGTTCTGGGGAATCCTGCTCGGCTTTCCGGTGCTGCGGCTGCGCGGCGACTATCTCGCCATCGTGACGCTGGCCTTCGGCGAGATCGTTCGCCTCGTGCTGATCAATTGGGTGCCTTTGACCAATGGCTACCGGGGGATTGGCGGAATCCCGCGCCCGACCTTTTTCGGCATTCCATTCAACGCCAGCGAAACCGGCTTCGCGGCGGTGTTCGGCCTCGAATTCAGCCCGCTCTACCGCTCCATCTTCCTCTATTACGTGATCCTGGCGCTGGCGCTGCTCACCGCCGCGGTCACCGCGCGGCTGCGGCGGCTGCCGGTCGGCCGCGCCTGGGAGGCGTTGCGCGAGGATGAGATCGCCTGCCGTTCGCTCGGCATCAACACCACCAACAGCAAGCTCACGGCGTTTGCGGTCGGCGCCATGTTCGCCGGTTTCGCCGGCGCGTTCTTTGCCGCACGCCAGGGTTTCATCTCGCCGGAGAGCTTCACCTTCATGGAATCGGCGGTGATCGTCGCCATGGTGGTGCTCGGCGGCATGGGAAGCGCGGTCGGCGTCGCGCTTGCCGCCGTGATCATGATCGGCGGCACCGAGATCATGCGCGAGCTCGACGTGCTGAAGGAAATCTTCGGCCGCAACTTCGATCCCACCCAATACCGCATGCTGCTGTTCGGGCTCGCCATGGTGGCGATCATGATCTGGAAGCCGCGCGGCCTGATCGCCACCCGCCAGCCCACCGTCTTCCTGAAGGAACGCAAGGCGATTTCCGGCGCGCATGTGCGGGAGGGGCACGGATGACCGCCTCCCCTGCTCCGGTGCTGCGCGTCGAGCACCTCACCATGCGCTTCGGCGGCCTGGTTGCAGTCGACGATCTGACGTTCACCGCCGAACGCGGCCAGATCACCGCGCTGATCGGGCCGAACGGCGCCGGCAAGACCACCGTGTTCAACTGCATCACCGGCTTCTATCAGCCGACGGAAGGCCGCATCGCGCTGCAATTCGGCGATCCGCGCATCTGGGATGAGCTTGAGGCCCTCACCGCGCGCGGCGGGCGCAGCCTGCAACGCGCCGGCGGCGCCCTGTTCCTGCTCGAACGCATGCCCGACTATCTGGTGACCCAGAAGGCGCGGGTGGCGCGCACCTTCCAGAACATCCGGCTGTTCCCCGGCATGACCGTGTTGGAAAATCTTTTGGTCGCGCAGCACAACCGGCTAATGCGCGCATCCGGCTTCAGCGTGCTCGGCGTTCTCGGCCTGCCAATCTATGCGCAGGCCGAGCGCGCGGCCATCGAACAGGCGCGCTACTGGCTCGATCGCATCGGGCTCACCGCGCGCGCCGACGATCCGGCCGGCGACCTGCCCTATGGGGCGCAGCGGCGGCTCGAAATCGCGCGCGCGATGTGCACCGAGCCGGTGCTGCTCTGTCTCGACGAGCCGGCGGCCGGCCTCAATCCGCGCGAGAGCGCCGAACTCGGGCGTTACCTGCACATAATCCGTGATGAGCACGCGACCTCGATCCTGCTGATCGAGCACGACATGACCGTGGTGATGGAAATCTCCGACCACGTCGTGGTGCTCGACCACGGGGTCAAGATCGCCGACGGTGCGCCCACGGCGGTGCGCGACGATCCGAAGGTGATCGGCGCCTATCTCGGGGTAGAAGACAAAGAGGTGGAAAAAGTCGAAGCGGAGGTCGGCCTGTGACCGCGCCGCTGCTCTCCGTGCAGGGCGTCGAGACCTATTACGGCGCCATCGCCGCGCTCAAGGGCGTCGACATGGAAGTGGCCGAGGGCGAGATCGTGGCGCTGATCGGCGCCAACGGCGCCGGAAAGTCCACTTTGATGATGACCATCTGCGGCAATCCGCGCGCCCGCGCCGGCCGCATCCTGTTCGCCGGCCGCGACATCACGCAGCTTGCGACCCATGACATTGCGCGACTCCGGGTCGCGCAGGCGCCGGAAGGCCGCCGCATCTTCCTGCGCATGAGCGTGCTGGAGAATTTGCAGATGGGCGCTGCGGTCGACGACCGCACGCATTTCGACAAAAACCTTGCGCGGGTGTTTGCGCTGTTCCCCCGCCTGCAAGAACGGCTGCACCAGCGCGGCGGCACGCTGTCCGGCGGCGAGCAGCAGATGCTGGCGATAGCGCGGGCCTTGATGAGCAGCCCCCGGCTTCTGCTGCTCGACGAGCCTTCGCTCGGGCTTGCGCCGTTGGTGGCGCGGCAGATCTTCGCCGCCATCAAGAAGCTCAACACCGACGAGAAGCTCACGGTATTCCTGGTCGAGCAGAACGCCTTCCATGCGCTCAAGCTCGCCCATCGCGGCTACGTCCTGGTCAACGGCCGTATCACTCTAAGCGGCAGCGGCGCCGAATTGCTGCAGCGTCCGGAAGTGAAGGCAGCCTATCTGGAAGGAGGACGGCATTGAAGCATTCTGCGTCATTGCCGGGCATAGCCGTCGAAGACGGCGTCGCTTCGCGACGCCTTATGTCTCGGCAATCCATTCTGCTTCGCAAAACGATGGATGCAGCGTAACTCGGGTAAACCCGAGTTACGCCACGTAATTAATCCCGCAAGTCGGAAACATCCGACTTGCGGTGGTCAAGCCCGCGCATGACGAGCGAGTATAGAGGCACCCATGGATTTCTCGGTTCCCGAATTTCTCTCCGACACCCGCTCGCTCGCGGTATTTTTTTTGGTCACCGTGCTGATGGGTGGCGGCGGCGCCTCGCTCGCGGGCCGCGCGATGGCCGGCGCCTGGCGGCCGTGGTGGCACCTGGTCCTCTTCATGCTGCCGCTCGGTCTTGCCGTGCGTTTCATCCACTTCGCGCTGTTCGGCGGCACGCTGCTGTCGCTGCATTATTATCTTGTCGATACCGCGGTCTGTCTCGGTTTCGCGCTGCTTGGCTTCCGGCTGACACGGGTCAGCCAAATGGTGGAGCGTTACAAATGGATCAACCAGCGCACGAGCCCGCTCGCCTGGCGCCGGCGCGATCCTGCTGGTGCGGACAGAGCGGAATCCGGATGACATTTCCGGTTTTTGCAGATTGAATTGCCGCCACCAGGCCATCCGCGACCCAAAGCGGGCGTGGCGCGCCTGCTGCCTTTCTCAGGGAGACATCTATGAAGAAGCTCATCACGCTCGGCCTTGCGCTCGGCGTCGGCCTGGCTTTCGCGGGCGCCGCGACGGCGCAGGTCAGGCTGGGCGTCGGCGGTCCGCTGACCGGCGGCAGCGCCGCCTTCGGCGCACAGCTCCGGCAAGGCGTCGAGCAGGCGGTGGAAGACATCAACGCTGCCGGCGGCATCCTCGGCCAGAAAATCATCCTCTCGGTGGGCGACGACCGCGCCGATCCGAAGGAAGGCGTCTCGGTCGCCAACAAGTTCGTCGGCGACGGCGTGAAATTCGTGGTCGGGCACTTCAATTCCGGCATCACCATTCCGGCCTCCGAAGTTTATCAGGAGAACGGCATGCTGGTGATCACGCCGGCCGCCACCAATCCGCAGGTGACCGAGCGCAACATGTGGAACGTGTTCCGCGTCTGCGGCCGCGACGACCAGCAGGGCGGCGTGGCCGGCGCCATCATCGCCGAGCGTTTCAAGGGCAAGCGCGTCGCCATCGTGCACGACAAGACCACCTATGGTCAGGGACTGGCCGACGAGACGCGCAAGGCGATGGCCGCCAAGGGGCTGAAGGACGTGCTCTATGAGGGCGTCAACAAGGACGACAAGGACTTCACCGCGCTGGTTTCCAAGATCAAGGCGGCGAATGCCGATCTGGTCTATTGGGGCGGACTGCACGACACCGGCGGCATCATCGTGCGCCAGATGCGCGATCAGGGCGTAAAGGCGCCGCTGATGGGCGGCGACGGCATCACCGACGACGAGTTCGCCTCGATCGCCGGTCCCGGCGCCGAAGGCACGCTGATGACCTTCTCGCCCGATCCGCGCACCAATCCCAAGAACAAGGCGATCGTGGAGCTGTTCCGCAAGAAGCGCGGTTTCGAGCCGCAGGCCTATACGCTTTACAGCTATGCCGCGGTGCAGATCATCAAGCAGGCCGCCGACGAGGCCAAGTCGCTCGATCCCAAGCGGGTGGCGGCGGTGATCAATTCCGGCAAGACCTTCAGCACGGTGCTCGGCGACATCACCTTCGACAAGAAGGGCGACGTGTCGAACGACGGCTACATCATCGACGGCAAGAAAAAAGATCGCTACGTGCTCTATGTCTGGCGCAAGGGCCCGGACGGCAAGATCAGCTATTTCGAAGAGCCGACGAAGTGAGCTGACTCGCTGATGACCTCATCCTGAGGAGCGGACCGAAGGTCCGCGTCTCGAAGGATGAGGCCCGAACGAAGGCTGCGTTACGAGGACGGGGGCCTCATGGTTCGAGACGCGCAGCCATAGCGCGTCCTCAAGGGCGTATACGCCCGTCTGCGACGGGCTATGGACGCGCGTGAACGCGCTTATGGCTGCGCTCCTCACCATGAGGGTTAGAGGTGCGGTGTTGTGATGTCACTCCTTCCTAAATCCTCATCCTGAGGAGGCCGCGAAGCGGCCGTCTCGAAGGATGAGGCCCGAACGAAGGCTGCGTTACGAGGACGGGGGCCTCATGGTTCGAGACGCGTCGCTGCGCGACGTTCCTCACCATGAGGTTATAGATTGATCCTGCTGCCGCTCGCAGCGTCACCCGATCGTCGTCAGCACCGGGAAGGTTTCGATCAGCCAGGTGTTGAGCCGGGTGAAGAACCCGGCGAGGAACGCCACGCCGGTCAACACCAATAGGCCGCCCATCACCCGCTCCATATGCACAAGGTGCTTGCGGAAGCGGCTAAGGAAAGCCGCGAACGGTTCGACCGCGAATGCCGCGATGACGAATGGCACGCCCAACCCGAGCGAATAGACCGCCAGCAGGCCGGCGCCCTTGGCGACGGTGGCTTCCGATGCCGCCACCGCCAGGATGGTCGCCAGGATCGGACCGATGCACGGCGTCCAGCCGAGCGCAAAGGCGAAACCCATCAGATAGGCGCCCCACAGCCCGACTGGCTTCTGCACCGTCAGCCGCGCCTGCCGGTTCAAGGCGGCGATCGGCGTGAGGCCTAGAAAGTGCAGGCCCATCACGATGATGAAAATGCCGGCCACGATGCCGAGCTCATATGAATAGAGCCGCATCAACCCGCCGATGGCGCTGGCGCCGGCGCCGAGCGCCACGAACACGGTGGAAAAACCCGCCACGAACAGCAGCGCGGCAATAACCGTCGCGCGCCGGACGCGGGGTTGCGGCTCGGCGTCGGCCAGCCGTTCCAGCGAGCTGCCGGCGAGATAGACCAGATAGGGCGGCACCAGCGGCAGCACGCAGGGCGACAGAAAGCTGATCAGGCCCGCGGCCAGCGCGGCAAGGAGGGAGACATCGGCAGCCATGGCGCTAGATGCGACGGGCGCGGCGGCGATTGCAAGGCGGCAAGCACATCGTCGCGGCGATGTGATCGCACTGTGTCACCGCAGACGCCCCCCGTCTTTTGTCGCTGATGTCCGTTTCTGGAAAGCAGATCCCCCGAGGATGCGACGCGAGTGGCCCATACAGGACTTTCACCAGACGTTTTTACGGCCGCTTTTCAAAGGCACGGAAGACCTCGTAGTCTCAAGCCATCGTTCAGAACACATCGCGGCAAGTCCACGACTGGGAGGAATTGCCATGGAAACCAGGATCGACGAGATCGGTGCAGGCATGTATCGCCTCTCGATCTTCGTGCCCGAGATGGCCCCGCCAGCGGGCTTTACCTACAATCATTTCCTAGTTGCCGGCGACGAACCGCTGCTGTTCCATTGCGGGAAGCGAAAAATGTTCCCGTTGGTTTCTGCTGCGGTTGCCCGGATCATGCCGGTGGAGCGCTTGCGCTGGCTTGGTTTCGGACATTTCGAGGCTGACGAATGTGGCTCGATGAACGAATGGCTGGCAGCCGCGCCCGCGGCTCAGCTTACGCATGGAATGGTGAGCTGTCGCGTCTCTGTCAGCGATATGGCTGATCGGCCACCGCGGGTGCTGTCTAACGGCGAAGTGATCGACATTGGGGGCAAGCGGCTTCGCTACATCGATACGCCGCATGTGCCTCATGGTTGGGATGCCGGCGTCATGTTTGAGGAGACGACGGGAACGTTGTTGTGCGGAGACCTATTTACGCGGGTTGGAAACGGTTCTGCGTTGACGGAAAGCGATGTCGTCGAGCCCTCGATCATGACGGAAGATTTGTTCCATTACACCAGCCTTGGGCCGACCATAGGGGCGACCATTCGCAAACTTGCCGACCTCAAACCGAAGGTCTTGGCCGCCATGCACGGCGCGTCATTTTGCGGGGATGGGGCTGCTGCGCTGAAAGCTTTGGGTGATCACTACGATATGCGCCTCCGCGCGACGCTTGCGACATAGCAGGTCGAGCTGACATTGAACCGTCCGCGTGCCAATCACCGGCGTGATGTCAGCTCCCGGCCCCCCGACCATCCGGCCGACCCGCGCAGATGTGCGTTTATTGCAGCTGAGCTGACGATCGCTCGCATGCTACGGTGCGGACGGGTCATTGGACGGTTCTTCCCTGCATGCGCAATCTCATCACCGACGTTGCCGGCGTGCGGGTCGGACAGGCCGAGGATGCGCGTGCCGCCTCCGGCGTCACCGCCGTCGTATTCGACCGGCCGGCGGTCGCCAGTGTCGACATTCGCGGCGGCGGACCGGGCACGCACGAAACCGACCTGCTCGATCCGGTCATGACCGTGGAAGCGGTTGACGCCATCGTGCTGTCGGGTGGCTCCGCATTCGGGCTCGATGCGGCGTCCGGCGTGCAGGCGTGGCTGGCCGAACAGGGACGCGGCTTTGCGATCCGCAGCGCGCGCGTTCCGATCGTGCCGGGGGCGATCCTGTTCGATCTCCTCCACGGCGGCGACAAGAACTGGGGCCGTTATCCGCCCTATCGTGAGCTGGGCTATGCGGCCGCGGCCGCCGCCGGCGCCGATTTCAAGCTCGGCAGCGCGGGCGCCGGATTGGGCGCCACCACCGCCAATCTCAAGGGCGGGCTCGGTTCGGCCTCGGCTGTGGTGCGGGGATTCACCATCGGCGCGCTGGCCGCGGTCAATGCCGCCGGCAGCGTCACTTTGGGCGATGGCCCTTGGTTCTGGGCGGCGCCATTCGAGCGCGAGGCTGAGTTCGGCGCCCGCGGTTGGCCCTCACCGCTGCCCAAGGATGCACTGGCATTGCCAACGAAAGGCGAGCTCGGCGAGAGCACGACGCTGGTGGTGGTGGCCTGCGACGCGGCGCTCACCAAGACGCAGGCCAAGCGGCTTGCGGTGATGGCGCAGGACGGGCTCGCGCGCGCGATCCGTCCCGTGCACACCCCGTTGGATGGCGACGTGGTGTTTGCCGCCGCCACCGGGGCGCTTCCGCTGGCCGATCCGATCGCCGATCTGGCCCAACTCGGCGGAGCCGCTGCCGACGTAGTGGCGCGGGCCATCGCCCGCGCCGTCTATGAAGCGGCGGCACTGGCTTTTTCCGGCGCCCTGCCGAGCTGGCGCGATCGTTTTGGCAGTTCTGCGCGCTGATTCGGTCGCCTTGACTTCGCCATGGATTGCTTCCTTATAAATCGTTAACCGGTAAAATCCGGTAACCGGATAGGGCTGGAGGGGGATCATGCGTTTCGCAACAGCATGCGCTGTCGTGGTCCTGGCATGCTTGGCGGTCGGCGGCGCGGTCGTGGCGCAGAAGGGCACGGTTCCGGCCGCCGCTCAGGGAACTTCCGTCGTTCCTCAGTCCCAGCCGCCGCGGTCGGCCCAGCCGTCGCGGGAGGCCACTGCCGCACCGATCACGCCTGCCGCCGCACCGGCGGCGCCGAACCCGGCCCTCGCCGCGGTCCCGGCGCTGGCGCCACCCGCCCCCTTGCCGGTTTGCACCAATCCCAACGGGCTCGGCGTCGCCCGCGTGGTCGAGATCGACACCACCGGCGGTCCCGGTTTCGGCTTCGAGCATTTCAAGGCGCACGACTTCTTGCGCCCCGGCGAAGTGGTGCTGACCTTTGACGACGGCCCCTGGCCACGCAATACGCCCGCCGTGCTGGAGGCGCTCGCCGGCCATTGCACCCGGGCGACGTTCTTTCCGATCGGCAAACACGCCGTCTGGCATCCGGAAATTCTCAAACAGGTGGCCGCCGCCGGACACAGCATCGGCTCGCATACCTGGTCGCACGCCGACCTCTCCAAGAAGCCGTTCGAAGAGGCGCGCGAAGACATCGAAAAAGGTATCAGTGCCGTGCGCTATGCAATCGGCGCACAAGCGGCGCCGTTCTTCCGCTTCCCGGCGCTGCGCCATCCGCCCGACCTGCTGGCCTATCTCGCCGAACGCAATATCGGCGTGTTCTCCACCGACATGGACTCGTTCGACTTCAAGATGCGCAGGCCCGAGCAGGTGACCCAGGCGGTGCTCGCCAAGCTGAAGAAGTACGGCAAGGGTATCGTGCTGATGCACGACTTCCAGCAGGCCACCGCGGGTGCCGGGCCTGAACTGCTCCGGCAGCTCAAGGCCAACGGCTACAAGATCGTGCACATGAAGGGCAAGGATGCGCTGCAGACGCTGCCCAAATACGACGAGATTGTCATGAAGGAGCTGGGACCCGGCGTCGCCAACGCCCGCCCGACCTCAACCATCGTGCGCACCATCAGCGAGTGAAGCGCTCGGCGCTGTAGGGTGCCGGATCGGTGAACGGCGTCGCGCCGGTCATCATGTCCGCCAGCAGCCGTCCGGTCACGGGTCCCAGCGTCAGCCCCCAATGGGCATGGCCGAAGGCGAGCCATAGCCCGCGCTGGCCGGGCGCGCGCCCGATCACAGGCCGGGAATCCGCAAAGCACGGCCGGCTTCCCATCCAGGTGCGACCCTCCGCCGGCTCGCCGAGCGGAAACAGCCCGCGCGCCGCCGGCAACAGGCGATCGAATTGCACCGGCGTCGGCGGCGCGTCGCGCGCGGCGAATTCCACACCGGTAGTGAGCCGGATGCCCTGCTCCATCGGCGCCAGGCAATAGCCGATCTCCGGATCCACCACCGGCCGCGACAGCGTGGCGCCGCCCGCCGCACGGAAATGCCGGTGATAGCCGCGCTTGATGCCGAGCGGCAGCTTGACGCCGAGCGGATCGAGCACGTCAGGTGCGAAAGGCCCGAGCGCGACCACCACATCATTGGCGTCGAGCGGGCCTTCGGGAGTATCGACCCGCCAGCGCCCGCCCGAACGGCGCAGCGTGTGCGCGCCGCCGCGCAGCAGCAGGCCGCCGAGCGCACCAAAGCGCGCGGCGTAGGCCTGGGTGACCGCCAGGGGATTGCTCAGGCTCGCCACGCCCGGCCAATGCACCGCATGGCGGAACACCGGGCCGAGAGCGGGCTCCAGCGCCCGCACGCCGTCGGGATCGAGGCGCTGATGGGGGATGCCGAATTCCTGTGCGAGCGCGAGCTCGGGGGAAAGCGCCGCGAATGCGCGCTCGCTGCGAAACACCTTCAGCCAGCCGGTTTTGCGCAGATAGCGGGTGGCGCCGGCTTCATTGAGCAGCGCCTCGTGTTCGGCAACCGCGCGCGCGAACAAGGGGCGCATGGCGCGGGCGGTTTCCGTAAGCGCCTGCGGGCGCGAGGCGGCGCGGAAGGCGAGCAGCCAGGGCGCCGCCCACGGCAGGAAGCGCCAATGATAATTCGCCTCCGGCGCGCGCTTGAGCGCGACCCGCAGCAGGGCGGAAAATTGCGACGGAAAGGCCGGCGGAAAAACCGTGTTGCCTTCGATCACCCCGGCATTGCCATAAGAGGTCTCCTCGCCCGGCGCGCGGCGGTCGAGCAAGGCAACGCCGAGCCCGCGCTTGGCCAGATGCAGCGCGATCGAGGTGCCGACAATGCCGGCGCCCAGCACGATGGCATCGGTTCGCGCCATGCTTAAGTGCCTCGTTTCCCAAGCCGCCACATGCGGTTGGGAAACGGTCAAATAGGGACTGCAGCGCCCGCCGACAACGTGCGTTGCCCGCTATTCCCGGCCGTGTTACCCGACTAGTGTGGCGGTTCAGAAGTTCCCCATTGCTTACGGCCGGGTCGGGAGGGAACTTCTGAACCAAAGCCACACTAGCAACGCTATCATTGCTAGTGTCCCTTTGAATCCGAAGTTCGCAACAGTGCTCGCCGC
>Ga0080064_1000575_pt1 | contig 93705 bp, 108 predicted proteins | sample Subgrocontami54m_FD_69260 | JGI IMG/M metagenome (GOLD analysis project Ga0080064, IMG submission 69260) | Subsurface groundwater microbial communities from S. Glens Falls, New York, USA - GMW46 contaminated, 5.4 m (SPADES assembly) (version 2) ... | reverse complement strand
GAGGCGTTCCGCCCGATTCTGCTGTCAGCCGTCGCGGGCTGACAGAGAAGTGGTGGCCCGCCACTTGAAATAACGGGCAAACCCGCCTCCGCCGAAGGCTTCGGCGAGGCGAAGGGAGATGCGGAGACTCCACTGATCTTCGCAGAAAGAAGGTTTTTTGCGGAAGCGAGCGGCTTGGTCGCTGCTCGTTTCCTCTCTTGAGCGCGTCAAAAATAAATGGCGCATTCAAGAGGGGCAATTCCGCCCCTGTGGAGGAAGAAATGACGACATTCGAAATTTTTGCGAACGCCCTGAAGGCGTTCGCTGAAGAGCATTTTTCCCTCGGGGCCCAGAATACTGGGTCCCCGGGAACTCCCGCTCGGGAGGCCCGCTATTTCGCGGGACTCCTGCGAGCGGAGGCCGCCAAAGGTGGCGGCTCCGCCGAGATCGAGGCTCTCGCCGAGGGTCTCGAAGCGGGGGCGGCCGGCAAAGAATAGCCGGCCGCCAAAAAGGAGATGCGAGGACTCCTCAATAAACAATTCCTCGAAATGGTTTTTGGCGGCGAGTGCTGGTACCACTCGCCCCATTTTCGATGGACTGCAGGCGCTACTCATTGTGAGTGGGCTTGAAGTTCATCGAGAGATGGAGAAAAAGACGATTCGATACTACCGGCCGGGATTCATACCGCAAAATCCTGCAGCGTGTCGCGGTTGACGAGCGAGAAGCTCGCCCCGCGCATCTCGGAGAGGAAGTACTCGCGCGTCCCCTTCGATGGGGCGTTGCGCGAGAGCTTGATCTCGAAGGCCTCGAGATTGCCGTCGATCTCTTCGATGAGATCTATTTCGCGGCCCTGGTATGAACGCCAGAATGTGTAGGTGGGGCGGCGCTGCATAGCGGCGTTGCGCTTCATCCGCTCCAGGATCGCGTAATTCTCGAAGATCGCGCCGACATCGGCGCGGAGCGAGAGCGCGTTGAAATTGTTGATGAGCGCGTTGCGTATGCCGACATCGAGAAAATAATATTTCTTCTGTTTGGCGATAGCGTTGCGCTTGTTGGAGAGATGAGGCGAAAGCGCCACGAGTATAAAAAGCTTCTCGCACACATCGAGATAGCGCACGACGGTCTTGCGATCGATGCCCAAGAGATTCGCAAGCTCGGCGGTGGATACTTCGCTTCCTACCTGAAGGGCGACGGCTTGCAAAAGCCGCCGCAAAATTCCGGGATCTTTGACCACGCCGAGATTGAGCGCATCGGCAAAAAGGTAGTCGGCGGCAATCTCCTCGATGCGTCGGCGCTTCTCTGCGCGATCAGGGCTGCTTGCGACGTCGGGGTAGCTCCCGAAGAGCAGGTATTCTTCGAGACTCTCCGCAAGATCGATTGGGTTGCGGATCTGCGAGAGTTCGCGCAAGGCAATGGGAAAAAGCGTGTGGGTGAAATGACGCCCGGTGAGCGGTTCGTGGATTTTTTGCGCGAGCTCGAATGACGACGAGCCGGTGACGAGAAATGTCTTACGGGGAAAATTGTCGATGAGGATCTTGAGCGAAATTCCGATTCCGGGGACGCGCTGGGCTTCGTCTATAACGATGAAATCATGTGCGCCGACGAGCGACGAGAGCTGGGTGAGATTGTGCGCGGAAAACAGCCGCGCGGTCTCTTCCTGATCGCAGTTGTAGTAGACGCCGCTGGGCTCCTTCGCGAGCAACTCTTTGGCGATCGTGGTTTTGCCCACCTGCCGCGGGCCATAGAGGATGACGATTTTCTGCTTCCCGAAGTCAGCCTTGATCTGGGTGGTAACGTATCGAGGTATCATAATTATATAAAATAAGAGGATTAGAATCCCCATATTATATATAATTTAGGGAAAAGCAAGGTATTACTGGTGATAATTCCGATCAACCTGCTCTTTGTGGCGGTTGGTCCCATTTTCGAGACACTTCAGGCACTGTGCCTGGAGTTTCTCGATAGATGGAGGAAATAATGGCAGCGTTTCAAGCCTTCGCGGCGCGAGCCGCGAAGGCGGGTTGGAAGGTTGTCCCGCTATCGGGCAGCCTTCTTCTTCTGAGGTGGGGCGATGGCGGCCGCCCCACTCATTATGGGGACGTCGCGCCCAAGACGGGCGCGACGCTCATCCTCCGTCCGTCCAGCGGTACCGAATATCGCTGGACGGACGATCGCGATCCAACGATCGCGATCGGCGCGGATCTGCCGGTCGGGGCCATTTCCCACGACCGACGGTGGTACGTCGGCGAGCTGGTCGCGGAGGCGAAAGCCATCCGGGGCCGCACCGATGCGGCCGCCGAGGAGCGCAGCCGCGCGCTCTTGGCGTCGGTGCCGCCGCGGACCACGAAGGTCCGTCACCTCCCGGCCGATGAGCGCGAACGCGTTCTCGGCCCGTGGAAGGTGGGTGGCCACCGAGATTAAAAGCAGTGGCGCTCGCTGCCCAAGCGAGTAAAAAATAAAAAAACAGGGCAATGGTTTGAGGGGAGCCGCGGATGGCATCTGCGGCTCGCCCCTCTTTTTTCAGCATTCACGAGCACCGTGCTCGGAGCAATGTCGCTCTCTGAATGGATGCTGAATTGGAGGATTTAAGATGGCGCAAAAATTTTCGACGATCCGGGGACTCCTAGCGGCCGCCGCCGCGCCGGTCGGCGCAACCGAAAAGGGTCGGGAGGCGATCCGGGTCGGCCTGGCACAGTTCGGGCTCGCGGCGATCGTGCGGGTGCAGCACGAGGTAAATCTCGTGCTGAAAGACTCGCAGCGGGTCGGGAACACGGTCTGGCTGTGGCCGGACAGCGTCTTCAATCTCCCTGAAGGCCGCGTCTATGCGGTCACCTTCGGGCGGGATGGAGAAAAGCTGTATGCGTTTCTTGAGGACGGCGAGGGGCATTCGCCCTTCCCCTCTGGGCTCGAGACGGAGGTGCTCGACGCCTTCATTGAGGCGAAGTGCATCACCCTCATTGCCGGGAGCCTCGACCCGCCCGACGAACCGTGACTCCATTGCCGGTAGAGGAGAGGGGCTCCTCGCTACGACCGGCGGAGGCAGGAAAACAACCTGCCTTGGCAACAGAAGCAAGTAGACGGTCCACACCCTACATAGATCGTCGAACGCAAAAAATTCTCTCGGGCCTCGGCATTGCGCCTTGGCTCGGGAGACCTGTCTGCCGATGCACGTCGGCACTGATGAGTCCAAGAGCCCGCCTTCGCATAAAGCTTCGGCGCGGCAAGGACGAAACAGGATTCTTCCGGTTTGATTCCTTCGCCGAGGGCGGCACGCGCTACCCTGAGCGAAGGAAACCAAATTAAGGAGAAGAGTTATGGCAAAAATCGACTCTTGGAATTTGAAGCGCGGCTTCGGATTTTTAACTCATGAAGGCCGGAAGGTCTTCGTGCATGTGTCCACCATCCATCCACAGCAAGAGTATGGGGCGGATCTGACGGGCCTGGATCTCGACCCCGTGCAAATCGAGCGCGACGAGCGTGGGTGGCATCTGCGCTCCGGAACGGTGGCGGGCTACCGGTCCAAAAAGATATGGCAAAAATTGGGGCCAGAACAAATAAAAAAATTTCTCACGGAAAGCGGGGAAACCGCTTCACCAAGAGAAGCTCGTCGGGCCGTTAAGGCCCTCATAGGGGCTGCCGACTACCTCGCGCACCACTCGCCGTGCGGCGGATACATTCAAGATGCCGCCGCTCACTGCTCGTATTCGGCCTCGGGCGTGTTCCGAGGGGCGCTCGCAGGCCTCAAGGAAGAGGCTCGCGTGTCGCCCGAAACCCTTGAGACACTTCACAGTTGGCTGTTTCGGATAGTCCAGATGTATGGAGGGGAAGAAGGGAGAACAAGAAAAAAACAAGACACCTCGCCTCCCTGCCGTTGTTGCAACGAATAAGGACGGCGATGTGCGGACACTGTCGCGTCCAATGGAGCCGGGGGTCTCCGCAATCACCCCCAACTTTTTCTTATCGCAGCGATGCGCGGAGATATTCTCTCCTCGCCCAAGCGGAAATTATTTTCGCGCGGGATTCCGCGCATCGCTGTGGTTGGAAACTGGCTTCATTTGTTTTCCTTGCCGACCTTTGATACGCTTACGCTATGAAGATAGATAGACCAAAAAATACGAGGGAGCGCGGACTTATGGAGTTCCTGCTTTATAAAGAAGGCGACCGTTTTGTTGCCGTTTGCCTCACGTTCGACCTCGTAGAGGAGGGAAGCGACCCAGTCGAGCTCATGCACAGCATAAAGGAAGCTGCAGAACTCCATATCGAGACCGTTATAAAGAACGATATGCCCGAAGATCTTCTGAATCGATACGCGCCCGAAGCGTATTGGGAAAAATACTTCAAGGCCGCTAAAGCACTCGACAAAGGCGCGGGAGCGCGAAGCGGTTTCCTCACACTCTCTCCTTACTCGAGCGGCGTCGTACCGCAGGTAGCGTAATCACGTTGTGGTCAGGGGCTTATCCAACTGGACATACACAGATGTTACGGCCTTTCTCAAAGACCACGACTTTGTGTTTTTGGAAAATAGAAAAGGGTCGCATGAGGCATGGGTATGCAAAGCTACCGGTGCCGTGGTAGGCGTTTATTTTCATGGAAACAAAACGCTTTTCCCGGAAGGAACGTTGGAGTCTATGATACGACAATCAAAAATAAGCAAAACAGAGTGGCGTAAGTGGGCTGCAAGTTAAATCTCCTCGCCCAAGCGGAAGCAATTTCGCGCGGGATTCCGCGCATCGCTGTGGTTGGAAGATTTATGCCTCTGTCGCGGACAAGTGCCCGAGGAGCATGTCAAATCGCTCGAGTGCAGAGGGAAGTTTGGCGTAGAGTTGTTGAGCGAGCGCCTCTTTGTAGGTGTGCGCCGCCAGATTGCGCATATCGAGCATTTCAATAAGGAATGGATCATCGGATATAACCTCGGCCTTGAAAGCCGCCTGAAAGCATTTCCGAGGAGAAGCGCATTGGACATTGTTTTCTAAGGCCAAGAATTGCTGAAGTGTTTTCCACGCGAGCTCCATACACATTTCGAAACGCTTGATCGCCGAATCGCGAACGATCCCGTGCGAATCCGGACGCTCCGCAAGTACTTCGCGCAAGCGCTCCGTTGCTTCGCGCAGTTGCGCAATACGGTCGGCAAGATCTTCTCTCAATACAGCTTCGTCCATATTTTTCAAATATCCCGTGCCGAGCGCGCCGCTGAGCGCGCGAATCTCTCCGATGCCTGCGAAAAATCAACAATTTCGATTGTCGCAAGCGTGGGCAATTTCTCCAGATCATCCTCAATGTCAAATTTAATGGAAGCGGGAACCGGTACAGGGCCTTCGATACCAATATCATAATCAGACCCGCGGCGCGCGGTGCCTTTGGCCCGCGAACCGAAAAGGAAGATGCGATATTCCTGCCCCAGGTGCTTGCGCACGATCTGCGCGACGGCACGTTCTATCTCGTCGGACGACATTGTTCTTGTCTGCACTCCAGTCTCCATGCGCAAAAGATACCATAGCGAGGCTGAAAATACAGTGTGTGCGGAGAATTCTCTCCTCGCCCAAGCGGAAGCGATTTCGCGCGGGATCCCGCGTGTCGCTGTGGTTGGAACTCATGTGAGCGATGAAAGGCCCCAGGAGGTGGCTTGTAGATAAAATAGTAAATAATACCCATTTTTATACTATATTTACGTTTATCTTGACAAAAGTAGTAAATAGACTATACTTAAAATATATATTTATGTATAAAATACCTAAAAAAGTTCAAGCGATAATCAATCTAAAAAAGAGGTTTGACTCCCTCAAAAAAGGTAAGGAAGCGCTTTTGACCATTCTGGAGGATGTAGAGCTGGCAGAATCTGTATATAACTCAAATGCCATTGAAAATTCAACACTCACACTCCCCGACACCGAAAAAATCCTTTTGGACCTGGCAGTTTCCAAAAATTACTCACTCCGTGAAGTTTTTGAAGCCAAAAATCTTGCTCGGGTATACGAATATATAAAAGGTAAGAAAAACAGCATCGCGCTTGATCAAACTACTATTCTTTTTGTTCACGGATTGCTTCTGGGAGGTATAGATGATGCTATCGCGGGAAGGTTCAGAAAACAGCATGAATATGTGCGCGTGGGCAAGCACATCGCTCCTGCACCGGAGCACGTGGTACGCATGATAGAAGTATTGCTCAATGAGTATAAAACAGATCACGCGGCGAATATTTTTGCCAAGATAGCTTTTTTCCATTTGCAATTTGAGACCATTCATCCGTTTTGCGATGGGAATGGCCGTATCGGGCGCGTGCTCATCAATCTACAGCTGCAAGAATTCGGATATCCAAATATAATCATTCGCGATAAAGAAAAGCATCTCTACTACAAGACCTTCACGCATTTTCGCGAAGGAAAATCCACAAAACTCATGGAGCAGATACTGTACCTTGCCCTTTCTGAAGGGTTACACAAACGAATTGCGTATTTAGAAAGTCAGGAAATAGTATCGCTGGCAGCGTACGCAAAGACACATTCTATACCGCTCGCAAGCCTCATCAATGCCGGCAGGCGACAAACCATCCCGGCATTTCGTGAGAAAGGTGTGTGGAAAATAGGTGCTGCATATAAGAAAGGGTAGCCGTGGATGGATCAAGAGCGCGAGCTGATGGTGCTGGGTAAAAATTCTTGATTATCTATTGCGCACCGTTTACTCTTGTGCGGTATGCAATCCAATGAACCAAAAAGCATCTTATTTACGAAAGATCAATTTAGGAAACTTTTGCGTATAGTGTATTTGGGTAATTGGCTCGCAAATGCCACTCGCGATAATTCTGCCGACGATCCCCGTCTCAAAGAATTTGACGAGATAGAGAATTATGTCTTTTCATATGCTCACCAATTCGGCTTCGAGACGCTCATCGAGCGAGACACGGATGACGAGCGCTGGTTTCCGACCCGAATGTTTGAGGAGTCGCTTGAGGATGAGATCGATTCGTATGACGAGGAAACCTTTTGGGAAGAATTATTCTATCGCTTATCCGATCGCGACTTTTGGCACGCATACAACGAAGCCGATATACACCGTATGCCAATCATGGAACGGCTCGAAAAGGAAGAACCGTTCCGCAAAAAATGGGACGAGGAGATCAATGAGCATGGTCTTGAGCGACTCGAAGTCGTGAACAGGGAGCTTCGTCCTTCGCCGCTCTCGCTTAAAGATCTGTAGCTTGCTAGCTCCGCCTCTCAAGCCAAGCGGCAATTCCACTCATTTCCGGTTTTTCCGTAACGACCCAGAGCATAAACGTTTCGATCTCGCCGCGCTTCGGTTCCAATGAATAGGAATTCAGAGAAAGAAAATGCGCACCCAGAAGAAATGCTGTGCGTTTATTGCCGTCGATGAACGCGTGATTGCGTGCCACGCTCTCGATAAGCGCCGCCGCTTTATCAAGAACGGTCGGGAACATCTCATTTCCACCGATCGCTGTTTGCGGTCGCAGTAAGCAGCCCAGCAGTCCGTTCATATCGCGCACGCCTAAGCTTCCGGTCGTGAGGCCGAGCACCGTTGCATGCAGCGCAAGCGCGACTTCTATGTCTACATAGTTGAACGAAGCCATGCGTTATTTATCAGCGAGCGCCTCAAAATCGCTTCGATATTTTTCGATGTATGCAACCGCCCATTTCACCGCTTCGGCAACAGACTCTTTCGGTCCGGCGTTTTGACGCTCGACGATAGCGCGGCCGGGGCCATCTGCGCGTACCTCTACGTGCTCGCCCACGGCAAAACCGAGCGATTCCGCCAGTGTCTTGGGGATGGTCACACCCACCGAACTGCCTATCTGAATTACCTTTTGAGCCATATTTTAAGCATCAATGATGATTATAATGCAATTATAATCAGATACTATATATAAAGCAAGCGGCCCCACCCCTCAGACTTGCGAGGGGGGGGCACTGGTCGCACTGACTGGCTACTCCTTGCGAACGAAGTGTGCGGCGAGGAAGCCGACATTTTGGATCCGGTCGAGGCCGTCACCGCGATATCGGTGACGCAGAAGCTTAAGGGCGCTCGCAAGGCGTGTACCTCCCTTCGTGCACTGCCATTCATCCAACACTTGTGACGGGGTTTTGCCCCAGGCTTCTGCCATTGCGCTGATGTCGATTATTACGCGTTTCTTCGGCACCTTACCCTCCAATTCCGGGAGCATTATTGTCCCGCAGCATTGATACCACAAACGCACTCTCAGTGCCACCGATGCTATATAATTGTAGGCAATGTACATCTCCGACACACACCTCAAGTCATTCCTCGCCGATGCGGGATTGGTGTCGGGGAAGGACTTTGACGCGGCAGAGGTGGAGGCCAAGGTGAGCGGGAAACCGGTGGGGGATATCCTCACGGCCAAAAGCGCCATCGGTGAAGATGAACTGCGCCGCACGTACGCGTACATCCTCGGCATTCCGTTCGTCTCGCTCGTCGGCACGAATATCAAATTCGAGACGCTTCAGCTCATCCCCGAGCCGGTGGCTCGCCGCAACAACATCATCGCCTTCTCCCAGAAAGCTGATGAATTGGAGGTGGCGATGCTCGACACCGACGACTTGGCCGCCATCGATTTCATCAAGAAAAAGACACGGCTCAAAATTTTGCCGCGACTCACCGATGCGGCATCCATCAAATCCGCGCTCAAGCAGTATCAGCAGGAGCTGAAAGATAATCTGGGCGATGTCATCAAACGCGAGACAGAAGCCCTTCAACAAAGTTCCCTTCAGCACGGTTCAGGGCAAGCAGGGCAGGGTGCTGTGGAGGACGAAAAGGGTTTGAAACAAATCGCCGAGGGCGTACCGGCGGTAAAGATCGTCGACACGCTCTTGCGTCATGCCAATGCCCAAGGGGCTTCCGATATCCATATCGAGCCGCTTGAAGGGACGCTCCTCATTCGCTACCGCATCGACGGCATTCTCCACGACGCCATGCAACTACCCAAACATGCCGCAGCGGCCATCACCGCGCGCGTCAAAGTTCTGGCCAATATGCGGCTCGACGAGCATCGCCTGCCACAAGACGGCAGATTTGGTGCGGAGGCCTCAGGCGAGCGGCTCTCGTTCCGCGTATCGGTATTGCCGACATATTTCGGCGAGAAGATCGTGATGCGCCTTTTGCGGGATTCCATTTCCGGATTCACGCTCGAGTCGATCGGTTTCCACGGCGCGGGCCTTGAGCGCATGCACGAGGCGATGCGAAAGACGACCGGTATGATCCTCACCACCGGCCCCACGGGCGCGGGTAAATCGACCACGCTCTACACCCTTCTCGATATTGTGAACACGCCTGACGTGAATATTTCTACGATCGAAGATCCGATAGAGTATCAGATGGCGCGGGTCAATCAAACGCAAGTGCGGCCCGAGATCGGTTTCACGTTCGCCAATGGACTTCGCTCGCTCGTGCGTCAGGATCCGGATATCGTCATGGTCGGGGAGATCCGCGACAAAGAGACGGCGTCTTTGGCGATCAATGCCGCGCTCACCGGCCATCTCGTCCTCTCCACGCTGCACACCAATTCGGCGGCCGCAGCGCCCGCGCGCCTTTTAGACATGGGCATTGAACCCTTCCTGCTCGTCTCTACGTTGCGGGTCATTATCGGTCAGCGACTGGTCCGTAAACTCTGCCCCGACAAAGACACCCACGAACTCTCCCGCGACGAGCAATCACGTCTTGAGCACGCAGTTGATGCAGGCAATGTCCTGCGCGCGCTCAAAGAGGAGAAAGCGGTGGCAGCAGATGCGACATGGAAAAATGTCCCCTTCGGACTTCCGAAAGAAAGCACCGAGTGCCCATCGGGTTATGCGGGGCGCACCGGCATCTATGAGGTGTTGCCGGTGACCTCAAGTATCAAAGAGTTGATGATGGGGAGTGGCACTGCCGATGCGATACAGGATCAAGCACGTAAAGAGGGAATGCTTACCATGGCCGAAGATGGAATATTTAAGGCGGCGCAAGGTGTGACTACGATTGAAGAGGTTCTGCGCGTGATCACCGAATAACGTTCAGCGGGGACAATAGAGAAAGGCGCGACATTGTCGCGCTATACTTTTGTGAATGAAGTTCGAGTACATGGCCGAGAAAAGTGACGGAGAGATCTACAAAGGTGTCGCCGAAGCACAAGATCGCTTTGCGCTCTACGAGATCGTGCGGCGCGAAGGCGGCAGGATCATTTCGCTCAAAGACGTAGACGCACAGAGCATGTGGGATATCAATCGCCGGTTCGCGAAGTTTTTCGGGCGAGTAAAAGAATACGACAAGATCCTGTTCGCTCGGAACTTGGGCGCGATGCTCTCGGCCGGTCTCTCGCTCGCCAGAGCGCTTTCGGTGATGCAGCGGCAGACGAGAAATCAGAAACTTGCGGGTGTCATCGGGGAGCTCTCGGGTGATGTGCGGCGCGGGAGCACACTACACGAGGCATTGTCGCACGAGCCGCATATATTTCCGAAGCTCTTTGTTGCGATGGTTAAAGCGGGGGAGGAAGGAGGTGATCTCTCGGGCGCACTGGCGACGATCTCCGACGGCCTCGAGCGGATGTACGAGATCAAGAAGAAGATCCGCGGCGCGCTTATCTATCCCTGTATCATTTTGATCGCCATTATCGGCATCGGCTTCCTCATGATGACCCAGGTGGTGCCGACCCTGGCGCAGACGTTCGCCGAGATGCACGCGAAACTTCCGTATTCGACGCAGATCGTGATCGGGATCAGTAATTTCCTTGTAGCCAATACGCTTTTGGCGCTCATCATGTTCGTAGCTATACTTGGCGGCGTCTATGTGGCAATGAAGACGGCAGTGGCTCGTCGGGCGTTCGATTGGATCCTTCTCAAGACACCCCTCATCAGCGGCATCGTGCGCGAAGTGAACGCCGCGCGCACTGCCCGCACACTTGCCGCGCTCCTGGCTTCGGGGGTTGATGTCCTCACCGCGTTGTCGATCACCGGAGAGGTAGTGCAAAATTCATATTTTCGAGGAGTCTTGGCTGAGGCAAGTGCGGGTGTCTCGGCTGGTCAGCCGCTCTCGGCTGCGTTCGTCCGGCATGAGGATCTCTACCCAGCATTTGTGGGGGAGATGATGGGCGTTGGCGAGGAGACCGGACAGACCAACGAGATGCTCAAGCGCCTCGCTGCTTTTTACGAAGACGAGGTCGATCGCAAGACAAAGGACATGTCGACCATCATCGAGCCCTTCCTCATGATCATTATCGGCGCTACGGTCGGATTCTTCGCCGTTTCGATGATCACACCGATTTATTCGCTTTCGCAAAACATCTAACGCTATGCAACGTGGTGTCACATTGATAGACACCATCGTCGGCGTTTCGCTCATGCTCGTCGTATTCGTCGGTATTGTCGGTGCCTTCCAGCTTGGTATCGATGTGGTATCCAACAACAAAGCCCGTTCTGGCGCTATAGCGCTCGCCAATGAGCGCCTCGAATACGTACGCTCGCTCGCATACAATTCGATCGGAACCTCCGGGGGCATTCCCGCCGGGCTGATCCCGCAATCCGAGAGTGTAGTCCTCAATGGGGTGTCCTATACGCGCCGGACGGTGATCCAATATGCCGATGATCCGAAGGATGGCACCAGCCCCGCGGATACAAATGGTATTCCCGAGGATTATAAACTCGTGAAAGTCGATCTGTCATGGAATGCCAAAGCGGGTGCGCGGCACATTACGCTCGTCTCGCGTTTCTCGCCGACCAATGGCGTGGAGACCAATCCCTGCGGGTCGCCGTGCGGTACCATCTTTATTAGTGTGGTGAATGCGGAAAGTCAGGCCCTGTCGGGGGCGTCGATCACCATCGTCAACGCGAGCATTTCGCCCCCGGTCTCTATCAATACCTATACCAACGCGAATGGCACCGTGTCTATCCTCGGTGCGCCGGTGGCGACCGGGTACAGCATTTCCGCAACCAAAGCGGGTTATTCTACGGCCCGGACATACGGCGTAACGGCGCAGAATACAGATCCGAATCCGGCCAATCTCACCGTGGCACAGAACCAGACGACCTCTGCGACTTTTGCCGTCGATCAGCTTGGCTCCAAAACGATCAACACGTATGCATGGATCGGTGGACAGACCGCGACATCGGTCCCCAGTGTGGCGTTCACGCTCCAGGGTACCAAGACGATCGGCAGTGGTCCCGATGGCCCGGTCTACAAATACAGCGCAGCATTTTCTAGCGACACTTCCGGTAGTGTGACCGTGTCAGATCTCGAATGGGACTCATATACGATACAGGTGGACGGCGCGACCGGGTACGACGTCGCTTCTGCATGTGATCCTCAGCCGGAGAGTTTGGCGCCGGGTGCCTCGATGACCACGGCACTCTTTGTGGTCGCACATACCGCACATTCGCTCCTTATAGATGTACGTGCCGCTGCCACCGGTGCGCTCCTGTCAGGAGCGTATGCCGAGCTCACACGTACGGGCTTTTCGTCGGCCACCACCACCGATCCCTGCGGGCAGGTCTTTTTCTCTGGCCTGGGATCCGCGGCCGACTATACGGTCGTCGTCGGCGCCTCCGGTTATGCCACATCGACCACTGAAAACGTGAATGTCTTGGGTCAATCATTCCTCTCGGTGCAACTCAATTGAAATATGAACACAGAATACAGAACAGAGAACAGAGAACAAAAAATGCAGAATACCGCCCACCGCCCACCGTTTCTTGCTTACTTTCCGGCGAAGTCGAGAGCTTCGTGCGGTGTCACCCTGGTGGAGACCGTCGTGTGGGTAGGAGTGTTTACCTTTGCCATGATCGCCCTCACGAGCGCGCTTCTGTCGTTCTACCGCACGAATAGCTCTGCGATCAAAGAATCAAGTGCGATCGCGGCAGCGCAGCGTGGGATGGACAACGCGGTAAAAGCGATCCGCATCGTTTCATATTCGGCGAATGGTCAGTACCCGGTGGTTTCGATCGGCGCGAACCAATTCTCTTTTTATGCGAACATCACACCTGGCAGCGGCCAGATCCAAAAAATACGCTTGTTCGTCGCGGGTTCCTCGCTGTACGAAGGTGTCATTCAGCCCAGTGGCGATCCTCCATCGTACGTCAATCCCGAGACGATCTACACCTTGGCCGACTACGTCCAGAACCTGACCGTGGGCACGTCGACATTCGGCTACTATGACCAAAGTGGTGCTTTGATAAACGACTACAATCAGTTCGTGAAAGTACGTTTTATTACCATCAATCTCGTCGTCGACGCATCGACCACCTCGATACCCGCCGCGCTCTCACTGCGTTCGTCCGCCGCGATGCGGAATTTGATAGGCAATTAATATGCAAAGAGAACAGAGAACGGAAAACAGAGAACAGAAAATACGCGTGCCTGTTCACCTCCGTGCGCAACGTGGCGTAACCACACTGCTCGTCATCGCGTTCATGGGCATATTCTTGCTTGTGGTGTCGGTGCTCACAAGCTACGCTTTCCAAGAAGCCCGCTACGGTCGTGCGCTCTACGGACGCGAGCAGGCACTGGCGATCGCTGAAGGGGGATTGGAATACTATCGGTGGTTCCTCGGTCACGACCCCGGCGATCTCACCAACGGCACGGGGCTCCCCGGCCCCTACACCTACGTGGTGAACGACCCCGAAGGTGGCACCATCGGATCGGCGTTGATCACGGTCGTCGGCAATCAACAGTGTGGCGTCACCCAATCCATCGACATCACCTCAAAAGGTACTGCCGATCTGAATCCAGGATTTCCACGCACACTGTTCGCCCGCTACATGCAAAAGTCGGTAGCATGGTACTCGTATCTTTTGAATTCGAAGGTGCATGCCGGGTCCGACCGTATCATCACGGGCCCGTACTTTTCCAATGGGGGCATCAGAATGGACGGTACCAACCTCTCCGACGTATTGAGTGCTGTTTCCACCTGGGTGTGCAACTCGAGCTACGGGTGTTCACCGACGCAGAATAATGCACCTGGTGTCGTCGGCAACGGCAGCGGCTCTGCGCTCTGGCGCTACCCGGCGGCTTCGATAGACTTCAATGTGATCGCGGCGAATCTGACGAACCTTAAGACGTATGCGCAGTCGAACGGTGGCCTGTATTTCGCTCCCGCACCCGGTGCGGCAATCGAGCGCGGGTATCACCTCGTATTCCAGAGCGCCGGTACGGTCGACGTGTACCGAGTGTCCGCGACGACCGTTGTGTGGGGATACCCCGACGGTGCCCATGAAGCCGAAGAATACAACATCATCGCTGCCCAGACTTTTCTCGGCACCTACACGATCCCTTCGTCGTGCAGTTTGATATTCGTCGATGACCGTGCGTGGATAGAGGGTACGGTGAAAGGGAAGGTGACAGTGGTTGCGGCGACGCCTGACACTTCGACCACGCCTGATGCCATCCTCTCCGGTAATATCAACTACGATTCTTACGACGGTAGCAACGGCATTACCGTTATCGCCGAAGCAAACATACTCATCCCGCTTAATTCGCCAGAGATCATGACACTTCATGGCATCTACGTGGCGCAGAACGGCTACTACGGGCGTAACCACTACACGACGACCGGGCAGTATAAAGTTCCTTCCCCTTACGACTCTTTTGTGATCCAGACCCAGCTTACCACCGTCGGATCCATCGTTTCTTCCGGCCGCACTGGCACGAGATGGACCAGTGGCGGCGTGGTGTCTTCGGGTTATCAGACACGCATCGACTCATACGATGAGCTCCAAGCGACAAACCCGCCCCCCTTCACGCCTGCCGCCTCCACCGACTACCGTTTCGTATTGTGGAAGGAGCAATGACCGGGCGTGCTAGAATCGCGGGATGAAAGCGATTGTCGTGGCGAATTGGAAGATGAATCCTCCCACCTCGCGGCAAGCGTGCGCGCTTTTTGCGGCGACCAAGAGAGCTTCTGACGCCGCACGCCAGATACAGCTCATCGTGGCTCCGCCTTCGCTCTACCTGCACGAACTCGCCGCCGGGTATCGCGGCAAGAAAATACAGTTTGCGGCACAAAATGCGCACTGGGAAAATGGCGGCGCACAGACAGGTGAGATGTCGATGGCGCAGATCAAGGACGCGCGCGCCTCCCACATACTGGTCGGACATTCTGAGTGCCGCGCGCGTGGTGAGACCGACGACGGCACCCGCAAGAAAGTTGTCTCCGCGCTCGCCCTCAAGATGATCCCGATCCTCTGCGTCGGCGAGCGCACGCGCGATCACGCCGGCGGGCATTTCACTATAGTGAACGCACAGCTCCGTGCGGTGTTTGCCGAACTTTCCTCTGCGCAGACTGCGCGTGTCATCGTCGCCTATGAGCCAGTCTGGGCCATCGGAGGCGAGGTGAGCATGAGCCCGCGCGACATGCATGAGATGGCGATATTCATCAGGAAAACCATCGTCGAGCTGCACGGTCAGCAGGCGATGTCCGTCAAGATATTGTATGGAGGCGCGGCGACCGAAGAAAATGCAGTCGCGATGCTTCAGGGCGGCGATGTCGATGGATTGCTCGTAGGCCACGTGAGCATCGATGCCCGTCGTTTTGCGGCACTTCTCTCATCGGTATCAGCGGCATGAAATGTATTGATGAATTATCTGCGGGCGAATTAAAGGGAAGGCGTGTCTTGGTGCGTACCGGACTTGATCTCTCTCTTACTGATTCGGGTGAAGTAGCGGATTTTTTCCGTGTTGAAAAAGCTCTTCCAACGCTCGAATATTTGAAAAACGCGGGCGCACACACAATCATACTGAATCATATTGGGCGCGACCCACAAAATTCTAACGAAATCGTCGCACGTTCTCTCCAGCGTTACCTACCGGCGGTTTTTATTCCCGACCTTGTCGGATCGGTTGCCCAGCACGCCGTCCAATCTATGAAAGATGGCGAAATTGCGGTTTTGGAAAATCTGCGTCGTGATCCCCGAGAGACGAGCAATGATGAGTCTCTCGCGCGCGAGATCACAGCACTCGGCGACATGTATGTGGACGATGCCTTTTCAGCAGTACATCGAGCACATGCCTCCATCGTTGGGATACCGAAGTTTCTTCCCCATTATGCAGGTTTTTTACTTCGCGATGAGATCGCACAACTCGACCATGCTCGTCATCCCGAAAGTCCATCGTTCGCGATCCTCGGTGGCGCCAAATTCGAGACCAAAGCACCGCTCATCAAATCGCTCCTCGAAAAATACGACCACCTTTTCATCACTGGCGCGCTGACCAACGACGTATTTAAGGTACGCGGACTACCCGTGGGTGTCTCGCTCATATCGAAAGAGTTGCCGAGCGCCGATATTCTTTCAAACCCTCGATTCCTCGCACCCGTTGACGTCACGGTTGAGCGCTCCGACAAGCAGGCGCGTGTAAAAAAACCCGAAGCCGTGGAAGCAGAGGACAAAATAGTAGATATCGGTCCGGATACTGTCGCGATGCTCGCGCCACATATCACACAGGCAAAATTCATTCTTTGGAACGGGCCCACCGGCATCTTTGAAGAAGGATATACATCGTGGACGCATGGCATTGCCGAACTCGTTGCGAAAGCGGTCGCAGGCGGTGCCCAAGCGGTTATCGGTGGTGGCGATACCATTGCGGCAATTCAGGAGAGCGGTATTGCGGAAGATTCGCTTGGATTCCTCTCGACCGGCGGCGGCGCGATGCTCGAATACTTGCTCAAAGGAACGCTGCCGGGGATCGAAGCGCTCAAATAATTTCAATCCAGTACGGCGCGGATCTTCTGCGCGACCAGTTCACCTTCCTCTTTCTTGAGCTGATGGTGCGGCCAGAGGGTGAGGCCATCGCCCTTGAAACGCGGAATGAGGTGCACGTGTGCATGATGCACCACCTGACCCGCGTGTTCGCGGTTGTTCATGAGTATGTTCACGCCGTCGGCGTTCGTGGCCTTCTCCAGACCGATTGCGACTGTGCGTACCATTTCCTGCACGTGCGCCCATACCTCCGAGGAGATCTCGAAAATGTTGCCTGCGTGCTCTTTGGGTATGACGAGCGTATGGCCCTGATGCACCGGATTGATATCCAGGAAGGCAAGCGTGTGCTCGTCTTCATACACCTTGTACGAGGGCAACTGCCCGGCGACGATCTTGCAAAAAATGCAGTCAGAATTCATCCGCGCATTGTAATGCTACAATCCGCGAAATGGAAGTTTCTGGATTGCTTCGGACCCTGCTCACAAAGCGCGGTATTGAATCGGATGATCATATTGCGGCATTTCTCAATCCCGACTACGAGGCGCACATGCATGATCCGATGCTCCTTTCTGATATGGGCAAAGCGATCAAGCGCCTGTTTGCTGCGTTTGACGCGGGTGAGCGCATCGCGCTCTACACCGATTACGACTGCGACGGTATCGCGAGCGCGGTCGTTCTGTCGGATTTTTTGAGGAAGATTAATTACAAAAATTTCGAGGTATACCTACCGCATCGCGATACCGAAGGGTACGGCTTCCATGTGAGTGCCGTGCGAGAACTCGCCGCGCGCGATGTCCGCCTCATCATCACGGCCGATGTCGGTATCAGCGGTGTTGAGGCCACGCGTGTTGCACGTGAGATTGGCATCGATACCATCATCACCGATCATCACGAAGTGATGGGAGCTTTACCGGAGGCAGTTGCCATCGTTAATCCGAAGTTAGCCGGGTACCCCTTTGCGCACCTCTGTGGTGCCGCGGTTGCATTCAAATTCGTGCAGGCGGCGCTCCGAGAAGGGAAGCGTCGCACGTTGCCGCCATTTCTTGCGGTGCCCGATGGCTGGGAAAAGTGGTTGCTCGATGTGGTGGCAATCGCGACCATCGCCGACATGGTCTCTATGACGGGAGAGAATCGTGTCCTCGTGCATTGGGGCTTGCAGGTACTTCGCAAATCACCACGTAGGGGCATTGCCGCGCTCTGCAGTGGCGCGCGGATTTCACAGCGCTCGATCACGGAGGACGATATCGGTTTTTCTATCGCGCCGCGACTTAACGCCGCCTCCCGCATGGACCATCCTGACCTTGCGTTTAGATTACTCACGACGGGGAGTCGCACAGAAGCAGCTTCGCTCGCACGCCAGTTGGAACAGTTGAATAATGCGCGCAAGGGGGTTGTCGCAGGTATCGTGAAGCAAGCGAAAAAGCGGGCTCGCGAACGCTTCGGTACCGATTCCTCCGTCACCGTCCTTGGCGACACCGCATGGAAGCCTGCCCTCTTGGGATTGGCCGCACATTCGGTGATGGGGGAGCGCGGTGGTGTGGTGTGCCTGTGGGGTCGCGATGCTTCCGGCGCCCTCAAAGGGTCGTGCCGCTCCGACGGCTCCATCTCTCTCGTCGATCTGTTCGCCAATGCTACCGACGTATTCGAACAGTACGGCGGCCACGCACGCGCCGGCGGATTCACCGTCTCGCACGAGCGCGTGCATACGCTGCACGAAGATCTTGTAATCGCCGCGTCCGCGTCAAACGCGGTTTCGCTCAAGGGAGATGAGTTTGTGCAGCCTGCCGGGTTTGACGCGGCGCTCCTGCTTTCAGGCATCTCGCAGGCGCTTATGGCAGACGTCTCGCGCCTTTCACCATTTGGCATCGCCAATCCCAAGCCCGTCTTCCGTGTCTCAGCGGCGCGGGTCGTCCAGGTGAAACGATTCGGCAAAGAAAAAAATCATGTGGAGCTCATGCTCGAATGTACGACATCCGGCCGCTCCATACGCGCCTTTGAATTCTTCAAAGGGCCAGAACATTTCACCAGTACGCCAGCTGTCGGGACTCTGGCCAATGTGCTCTGTACGCTCGAGCGCGATATGTTCTCCGCCAGAGGCGGATCCGCCTCTGGCGGAAAGGGTATTCCCGGATTGGCCCTTCGGATTGTCGACGTAGTACCCCTGTGCTAGCATTCCGCTATGAATGAATTTTCTGCGGGAGCGTGCATCCGCTTCGGGTGGGAGACATTTAAAAAACGTCCTTGGTTTTTTATCGGCGTAGCGGTGCTGGTCTGCATTGTGTACGGTATTGTTGCGGGGATCGCTAGTGCATTCGATCACGGCGCTCGTGGCCTAGGTACGATCGTCAATCTGATATTGAGTGCATTCATCGGCATGGGTGTCACGGCCTTCTATCTGAAGGCGCATGACGCGCCGGATACCGTGGAATCATCGGAATTGTGGCATCCTCAACCATTCTTGAACTACTTCGGCGCAACACTGCTCTCTGGGGCGGTCATTATCCTCGGACTCATACTGCTCATTGTGCCAGGTATCATCTTCTCGCTCATGTTTTTCTTCGCGCCCTACATCGTGATCGACAAGGGTCTTGGGCCTGTCGAGGCCATGAAAGAAAGCGTACGCATCACCAAGGGTCATCGTTGGGTGCTCCTCGGACTCGCCCTTTTATGTGGGCTCGTCACACTCCTGGGTATCGTATCCTTGATCGTGGGTGTGCTGGTCGCTATCCCGGTGGTATCCCTCGCCGTCGTGCACGCATATCGTTTTCTTGAGAAGCAGGCGGGCGCCGTGATCACTCTGGCGGCTCCTGCAGTGGTGTAGCTTGTGTCGAAGGTAATTATTTATACCGATGGAGGAGCCAGAGGTAATCCTGGCCCCGCAGGCGCAGGAGCCGTTATCCTCGATGAAAAGGGAGTGGTCGTGCATGAAGTCTCTGATTATTTGGGTACGACGACCAACAACGTCGCCGAATACGAAGCGCTCGTCCGCGTGCTGACTGCCGTCAGAGAGATGTTCGGTGAAAAAATATCAAACATGGCCATTGATATACGGATGGACAGCGAACTCATCGTCCGCCAGATGCAGGGGAGGTATAAGATCAAATCACCGCTTCTGAAGCCGCGATTTCTACAGGTAAAAAAATTGTTGGCGGGAATGCCTCAGGCATCCTTTACGCACGTCCCACGGGAAGAAAATACAGTGGCCGACGCGCTCGTCAATAAGGCGATCGATGCGGCACTCGGAATGTAATACAATCTAAGCTATGGACGATATTCAGATGGGCCAAGGGAAAAAAGGATCAACGATCTTTGCATTGCCGCGCTCGACCTTCAGCGGTTTTGTCGATTTTATTCGTGAGCGTGGCGTCGCGGGGTTCGCTATCGGTTTCATCTTGGGTGGTGCGGCACAGAAATTGGTGCAGGCCCTGATGGACGATGTCGTAAATCCGGCGATCGGATTATTCCTCGGTCCCGTCAACGATCTTACCGCCTACACGATCAATGGGTTCAAGGTCGGGGATTTCGTATCGGTCCTGATCAATTTCCTCATTCTCTGTTTCGTCGTCTTTTTGATATTCAAAGTCCTGCATTTGGAAAAATTGGATAAGCCCAAAGAGTAGCGGTCTATGGCGACACGCTTCTTTTGGGCGATCGTCGGAGGATTCTTGCTTGGTGTCGCTACGCGCTCGTTCTTGCCGGTGGGCCATGCCTTCATCTATCTTCTCTTATTTCTCGCCACCGTTTCAGTGTTCCTATTTTCAGTCGGCCGACTGAAAATAGGAACACTCATCATTCCCGTAGCGCTCGTGGCCTGCGCGCTGGGCATCGTGCGTATGGATATTGCCACTCTCTCGGGCGATCCGCTGCTTACCGAGCGCCTCGACACATCCGTCACGATCGAAGGCGTTGTCTCCACCGAGCCCGATGTGCGCGACAATTCGGTGCGCGTAAAAATCGCGACGACCAAGATCATCTCTCCGGTGCGCGAGCCAGTCCAGGTGGGCATACTGGCGATATTGCCCGCACATGCCGATATTGCATACGGCGATCAGGTGCGTGCATGGGGCACACTGCGCGCGCCCGAAACATTTGATACCGGTGTGGGAAGGCAGTTCGCGTATCCACAGTACCTTGCCGCCCAGGGGATTACCTACCAACTATCGCTCGCGCAAGCCGAAAAGCTCCGAGGAGCGCCATGGTCGGGGAATAACCTGCAGGCGGCGGCGATCTGGGTCAAGCAAACACTGCTCCGTGGTATGCGCAATGCCTTGCCAGAGCCCGAAGCAGGGTTGGCAGGTGGCATCACGGTGGGTGACAAGCGCTCGATCGGAACCGAATTATCAAACGTGTTCCAAGACGTCGGTATCGTGCACATGGTCGTTCTCTCCGGGTACAATATCACCGTCGTGTTGAACGCGGTGGTGTGGATCTTCTCTCATATGCCGCGGCTTTTCCAATACGGCATCAGCGGCTCGATAATCACACTGTTCATCCTGATGGCTGGTGGTGCCGCGAGCGCCGTGCGTGCGGGGCTCATGGCGATCGTCGCGGTCTTGGCGCGTGCGACAGGCAGAATGTTCCTTGCGGCACGAGCACTTGCACTGGTGGCTGTGCTTATCGTGGCATGGGACCCCTTCGAGCTCGCTTTTGACCCTAGTTTCCAACTGAGTGCGCTTGCAACGCTCGGACTTATCGTCTTTACGCCGCTTTTTGAGCGCCGTCTGCAGTGGATACCGAAGAGATTTGCGCTACGCGAGATCGCGAGCTCGACTTTGGGTACACAGATAACCGTACTCCCGCTTCTCCTCTATCAAAATGGCAACCTGGCGATCTACTCGCTTCCAGCGAACCTACTCGCGCTCATCGCCGTGCCGCCCACGATGTTCTTCGCACTTGTTGCGAGCATCGGAGGGCTCTTCCTCGGACCGCTTTCTGTGGTGATCGCATTCCCCGCGTATCTGCTACTGGCGTATATCGTTGGTGTGGCGAATTTCTTTGCTTCCCTCCCATTCGCCGCTGTGTCTGTCGGTGCATTCAGTGTATGGTGGATGATCGTTGCCTACGCAGTCATATTTTCCGGCGCATGGTGCCTGCACTGCACAACACAAGCCAACGGCCCCTGTAGGGGCCGTTGTGTCGATCGACGAGAGAGGGAGGGGCCCTAGATCATCGGGCGTGGCATTGAGGGTGCGGAGGCGGGTGCCTTCATGCGCATCTGCATCAACCAGCCGATAAGGAGGGCGGGGACGATCCAGAGGCCGAGGAGTATCAGCGTCGTCTTGTTGAGGATGTAGGGTCCGAAGTTGGGAAGGACAGCCACCACTTGCGCGAGAGACCCTGTCTGTAGGAGGACGCCAGCGACACCTGTAGTGAACGCCGTCGCCACAGACACCACGAATCCAACGATGCCGAAGATAAGACCCTGCATCAATGCACCTGCGCGCGACATCCGCATGAGGTACCACCAGGCAATGATCCCCAGCACGATGGCAGCGAGGATGACGAACGTGATGTACTGAGGCGTCAACATACTCGTCGAGCCGGGAGTAGCCGGCACGAGCGAGGCCAACGCCGCAACAATATTATTGACCACGTAGTTCCCTAAGAATGCTATTAATATCATTCGTTCAACTTTCATAGTTTAAAAATTATGCCTCATGCCAAGGCTAATAGCTCAAGGTTACCATACATACTGACTTGTAAAGCGGTTTTCCACTATCTGGATCTGGAAACAAAGAACCCGATGCGCACGGCACCGGGTTCAGGCAAGAAGGATCTTTTTTTGAAGGTCGAGACGCGCGGCTTCGACAGCCGCTTTGTCTTTGCGGTTGAAGCCTTCCGGAAGCCGGTATGGCTTGCCGAAGTAGAAGCAGACGGGGAGATACTGCGGACCTGCTTCGCCGCGGATGCGGCGCAGCGGCTCTTGTACGACACTTCTGTCCCACGTCGTCGGCATGTCCTCTATATGTGGCATGTCTATATAGAGAGGGATGAATGTCGTTTCGGTATCTGCCATGAGGAACACGCCGTCGGACAGTTGCCGTAGCCGCCGTGGTCCCTCGACAAAAAGTGGCTTGTTCTGATTGGAAGCTCCGTCCGTCCGTCCCTCTTCTGAGTGGACGCTGAGGTTGTATCGCCGACGTAGTACCTCACGACCCATCTGCAGGCCACGTATCCCGGCTTTTGGGTTCGAACGGTCAACAACTATGCATCGCAGACGACGACACCGCGCTTCCGTCATGTCGCAGGATTCGAGAATGCGCTGGTCCGGCATGGACCAGGGGAAGAATCGGTCGTTCAAGAGATAGTTGCGCCAGAACAGCCCCGCCAGGAAGAAGTCGTCTATGACGCTCTTGTGGTTCGAATCAATGATACATTTACCCGCCGCGAGAGCGTCAATGACGTTACGGTCGAGCCCGAAGACGCGAATGTTACCTTTCCATTGGAGTCGCCACATCTCGAAGCCGAGCTTGTGGCCGTACGTCCAGGCCGTACGGTAGCCGTTCAGCTTTGTGTGCGGTGGCAATACGGTGCCGCCCATGGTCGGTATCCTCCCGATTTCGTCTATAGGAAATGCTAGCAACGCGTGAAGAAAAGCACAACCACGCTATACTTTTTCGATGCGCACCAGTGCCAAGATCACGGGCGGAGCGGTCGTGATATTGCTTGTCATTTCAATCCTTATTTGGGCAGCCGCGGTGCGCGAAGATCGTCGGGGCTTGGTCAGCGTCTCGTTTTTGAGCGCAGGCAAAAGTGGTGTCGTATTCATAGATGCCCCATCGGGAAGGAAGGTACTGATCGATGGCGGGTCGGACACCTCGATCCCGCGTGTGCTTGGCAAGGTACTGCCGTGGTGGGATCGTTCAATCGACGTCGTCATCTCGGCGCACCCGGATGCTGCGCACGCCACCGGGCTTATCGATGTCTTGCAGCGATACAGCGTGGCGTCGGTCTTCACTTCAAGCGCGCCCGGCACGGGGCCAGTGTGGCTCACCTTTGAGAAAACGATTGTCGATGCGCAAAAGAAGGGGACGAGCGTAGCAACGCTTCAGCGTGGGCAGGTGATCGATCTGGGGAAGGGAGCGTATATCGAAGTTCTTTTCCCTGATCGTGATCTCTCAGGCGCCACGGCGAGCGCCGGATGCATCGAAATGCTCCTCGTCTATCGCGCTACATCATTTATGCTCTCGTGCGGAAATCCTGCAATAGAAAATTATCTGGCGCGATTAGACGGCAGTGCGCTGCACGCGGATGCACTCTACTCAAGTGGAGCGACATCTTCGCCGATGTTTGCCGGATTCGTCGGCGCGCAGTTCGTGGCGCACAAAGGGGAAACGTTCGTTTCGGACGGGAATACAGTAAAGTCCGAATAGCGGTAGGACCCCGATCGCGTCAGCAGTCAGGACCCTCATCGTTCAGCTCTTCCAGTAGTGCGTCGATTCCGTCCTCGGAACCTCCGGGGTCGGAACTCGGTGAACGGATCACCAACTCCCATATCAGGAAACAGATCAGTTTGAACCGGACGCGCCACGGAAAAAACGACCACGAAAACATCATGGCAAAGCCCTCCTCCCGCACCTTTCTTACTGTGTTTTAGAGTTTTAGACAAGCCCCGCTTTCTTGAGCGTCAAAAAAGCCCCGCGCTTTTTCATGGTCTTGAGGCCTTTGGCCGACACATTTATGGTGATCTTTTTACCGAGTTCGGGGATGAAAAGTGTCTTCTTTTGCATATTGACCTGGCGGCGACGCGAGCCGGTCGGGTTAAATTTGGTCGCACGCGTACGATTAGAATAGCCCCCGCCGACCTGAGACTTTTTGCCCGTTATGCTGCAGCTTCTCGCCATAGTGCGCAGATACTACGCTACTTTTTCTTAAAAAGCAAAATGTTTTGCTATACTTCTCTGATGGACATTGCCAGCACGGTCTTCGTCCTCATTATTATCATCTTCTCCGCCATCATCCACGAGGTGATGCATGGCTATGTGGCTGATTCTTTGGGTGACCCGACGGCGCGTTATGCGGGGCGACTCACACTCAATCCGCTTTCGCATCTAGACATGTTTGGTAGTATCTTCCTTCCGCTCATCCTCGCAATAGGCGGCTCTCCTATCTTCTTCGGCTACGCCAAGCCCGTGCCCTACAATCCGTACAACCTCCGGCCCGGCAGATTCTCGGAGGCATTTGTCGCTGGCGCGGGGCCGCTCTCGAATCTCGTGCTCGCGCTTCTTGGTGCCCTTATCATTCGCTCGAACGTGTTTGCTGGCACCAACGACATCGTCTTTCTCGTCGTCGTGGTCAACGTAATGCTCTGTCTTTTCAATCTTATCCCCATCCCACCGCTCGACGGCTCGAAGGTACTCGAAGCCCTTCTCCCGCGCCCACTGAGGAATGGCTACGCCGCATGGCGACATCGGATGGACCACAATCCATTTCTCGGAATGGCACTCATTATTCTCATCATCGTTCTTCTCGGCGGTACATGGAGCAATTTTCTTTTCTCGGTCGCGAGCAAGATTGCAGGTATATAGATGTACTGTTAGACGGTACGCGCGTTTGCTTTTCATGCGCATATGTAGTAGATTTTGCCTGCGCGATACGCGCACTTTTCATTCATGGCAACGATCAATCAGCTCGCTCGCAAAGGCCGCCGAGATTCGGTGCGCAAGACGAAGACCGTCGCGCTTTCGCGCGGTTTCAACGCGCTCAAAAATCGCCCGACCTTCTACCCCGCTCCTTTCAAACGCGGCGTATGCACCCGGGTTACCACCAAGACGCCCCGCAAGCCGAACTCCGCTATCCGTAAGATCGCCCGTGTGCGCCTCACCAACGGCATGGAAGTCACCGCCTACATCCCCGGCGAGGGTCACAACTTGCAAGAGCACTCGGTGGTGCTTTTGCGCGGTGGCCGCGTCAAGGACATCGGTATCCGCTACACGATCGTGCGCGGCAAATTGGATGCCACCGGGGTAGACAAACGCCGCCGTGGTCGCTCGCGCTACGGCGCCAAGCGCCCGAAAGCAGCGAAATAAGTATCACGTATCAAACAAGTATCAATATTTAAGTATCAAACATGAGACGACCGATCAAAAGAAAACACTTGCCGGGACCCGACGATGTATACGGCTCTGTCAAGGTTACCAAGCTCATCAACTACGTGATGGAATGCGGTAAGAAGGATACCGCCCGCAAGATTGTCTACAAGGTCATGGACGAACTCAAGAAGGAGGGCGATCCGGTCGCCATCCTCGAAGAGGCGCTCGAAAAAGCATCGCCCACCGTGGAAGTGCGCTCTCGCCGCGTGGGAGGAGCGAATTATCAGGTGCCGCGCGAAGTGAATCCGAATCGTCGGCTTGCGCTCGGCCTGCGCTGGATAGTCACCGCAGCCGAAGCCACCAAGGGCAAACCAATGGCAGAGGCCCTCCTCAATGAGATCAAGGCAGCGCATAAGGGCGAAGGCGCCGCAGTCACGAAAAGGGAAACAACGCACCGCATGGCCGAAGCCAATAAAGCATTCGCTCACTTTGCATGGTAGCCGACGGCCCGTTAAGGAAGCATGTATGATGTTAGTAAATGCGGCCACATCAGCTAGCGCAATACGGTCATGGGTGCAAGCGGAACAGTTTCTTCAATCGCCCCTCATCCTCGATACGCTCCAACACTCCGTACAAAATGTACTGCGACAGGCGAGATTCTTGTTTGAGTAGACGCACGAGTTCCTCGCATTCGTGCGGGAACACCCACACGCTGTGTTGAAGTTTCACGAAACCCGCCGTTTTCAGAATGTTCCTGACCTTGTTTCGGAGGGGTGCATATTTCTCTGGAATGTCGAAAATTGCGATGCGCCACTTGTGATCCCACGTGCTTGTCTTGAGAAGCTGGAGCGTATCAGAAGCAATGCGTCCGAGGGCGTTTTGGCCCATGTTCGTAATTGAGAGTTTCTCCCCGCTCGCTCGCATGTAGTCGAGCTCTATCAAACGCTCTATAGCTATCTTGCGTCGATGGCGGTAGGTGGCGCGTTCGCGCGAGAGTTTGTAAAAATGCCTCGTTGATCGGCCTGAGAGGAGGAAGCTATACAAAAGATCACCGAACGTCAGTTCCTCCAGAATGTTCCGCTCTATCGAGCCGAGTTGCCGCTTACGTTTACGACGTTGTTTTGAATTCTTGCCGGACATACTTGTTATATTACTCTAGCAAATGCGGCCGCATCAGCACATGTCATATATATATGAGGGTTTAATGAGATGAAGACTTCTTTTTCTTTAGGGTCGCTTTAATGGCAGCTTGCTGTATTCGACTCGCTTGAGTTTTAGGATGCCAATAACAGTTCGGGCACTCCCAATATTCGAAATGTGCGTATGGCTTCGGATCGTAGTTGTAGACATCAATTGTCCATGTATCACTGATTTTCGATTTGTGAGTTCCGCTCTGGCTCATCTTGGTCATCTCGGATTTAGAATACACGGGGATTTTTCCGAAATAATGTCCGCCACGATATTTCCGATTCGCATAGAAAACCACGCGCATATTTTTTGCGCACATCGAGCACGGTACGTCGCGTCGCTTAGTGATTTTATTTTTCACCATAAATTATACAATAGCATTATGCGCAAGCCGTCTACAGGTGTTTATCATAAACAATAGACCGGAAAAAAATAAAAAAACACTCGTGCGGACTTTGCAAACCGCACAAGCTCGGACTGGATTGCCGTTGGTCGACCCGAGATCTCGCTCGCCTGAAAGAGTTTGAACGTGAGCGCAAGACGCTACTGGGGTAATATTGTGTATCGCATGGCCGAAGCCAACAAAGCCTTCGCCCATTTTGCTTGGTAATCCCGACCGTAGAGTCGGGATTCTATTTGTTTGTGTATGCCATTGTTCCAGAGGGGGTGGTTCCAAGATATTGAAACATTGCGCGGTATTGACTCGGAGTGATTTAAGTGCCAAAATATCCCCTAAGTTCGCCAGGGCAAAGAAACGCCTTAGCGGCGTGGTCTTTGCATCTCAAACTGAAAGGAAGTCCGGAATGGAGACGTTCCTGAAAATCACGGCCTCAGTGCTCGTACCCGCTATTCTTTTCGTTGTGGGCCTCGCTATGCTATCGGCTGCGGGCACCCGCATAGTTAACCGGCCCAGACTTCAAAGCTGGCTCGGACGGTATGTGACAGAGCCCGTAATCGTCGGCTTCTGTCACCGGTGGGAATGGCTTTGCGTGATCGCGGTCGCCGACGTGATTGCGTTCATGATGACGCACGTCGAACACGTCCCGACCGTGTTCTGGATAAGTTGCCTACTTATGTCTCCTGCCAACTTCCTGCTCTACGGATTGCTTACGTTGTGGTGGACGGCGCTCCTCGACACTCAAGGCTTCGTAGGGTTGCGAAAAAAAGAAGTACGGTTCGTGCGCTTCCGGACTTTTGCGCCGATTTGGTGGGGATGGATGCCCTACCTCGCGACTGCCGCGCTCTTCATCGGCGGCATATTCGTAGACGATCACAGCGGCACACGGCTCGATCAGGAGGTTCAAGCGGATATTCATGGCCTGCAGCTTAATGCGCTTTCGCTCGCGCTACTTTCGCTCGGGCTCTTGATCGCTGCAGTCCTGATCTTCTTCTGGACCCGATGGGCGCGCATGCATCCGCAGTATTGGATATTGCCGGACGAACCCACGCCTTGAGTTCGGTTCTATCGTATGTCCAGACGCTCCCCCGGAAGCCCCCATTCAATAGATGAAAGGAGGCAACCGGGGGCTTTCTATCATTTGCGTTTATCCAAATTTCAGCTACATTAGTCGGACGCCCACGGGCGATTTTATTTTATGGCACGGGATTACCCACTCGAAAAAGTCCGCAATTTTGGGATTGTTGCTCACGTCGATGCAGGCAAGACGACCACGTCGGAGCGCATTTTGTATTACACCGGTATGAGCCACAAGATCGGCGAGGTGCATGAGGGCGACACTGTCACCGACTGGATGGAGCAGGAGCGCGAACGCGGTATCACCATCACCGCGGCTGCCATCACGTGTTTTTGGAATCCGAGCTACATGGGTACCGACCTTTCGCAAAAGGTGCGCTTCAACATCATCGATACTCCCGGCCACATTGATTTCACTTCCGAAGTGAAGCGCTCAATGCGCGTCCTCGACGGCGCGGTCGTCGTATTCGACGGTGTCGCCGGCGTGGAGCCGCAGAGCGAGACCAACTGGCGCTATGCCGAGGAGGCCGAAGTGCCACGCATTTGCTATATCAACAAACTCGATCGCACCGGCGCGTCATTTGAAAAATCATACGCAAGCATTTTGGACCGTCTCTCGACCAAAGCCGTGCGTTTGCAATTGCCCATCGGCGAAGAGGGTGACTTCGATGGAGTTATCGATCTCTTGGCAATGAAGGCCTACAAATTTGAAGGTGAAATGGGCAAAGAGGTGATCCCCTACGATATTCCGGAGAACATGAAAGCGGAGGCGGACAAATATCGCCACGAACTCGTCGAACGTATCGTTGAGACCGACGATGAACAGATGAACGCATATTTGGAAGGGAAGACGGTCTCAAATGAAGAGTTGAAGAAGACACTCCGTACGGCGGTTATTAAAAATCAGATCTTCCCCGTCTTGACCGGTTCATCGCTCAAGAACAAAGGCGTGCAACTCGTCTTGGACGCGGTCGTCGACTATTTACCGAGCCCGCTCGATATGCCGCCTGCCAAAGGCACCAATACTGATACGGACAAGGAAGAGACGCGCTCGGCGTCCGACGAAGCACCATTCGCCGCGCTCATTTTCAAATTGCAGGTGGATCCGTTCGTCGGCCAGCTCTCGTTCTTCCGCGTGTATTCCGGTTCGATCAATGCCGGTGATACGGTGTACAACTCTGCGAATAATAAGAAAGAGCGCCTGGGCCGCATCGTGCGATTGCAGGCCGACAAGCGCGAGGATGTGAAGACGGTGTACGCCGGTGAGATAGCGGCGGCAGTGGGCTTGAAAGAGACGAAGATCGGCAACACGCTCTGCGACCCTGATCACCCCATAGCACTCGAGTTGATCGTCTTTCCCGAGCCGGTGGTCTCGATGCGCATCGAGCCCAATACGAAGCAAGATCAAGAGAAAATGGGCATCGCCTTGTCGCGTCTCTCCGACGAAGATCCGACGTTTCGCATCAAGTCCGACCCCGAGACTATGGAGACCATCATCTCCGGCATGGGCGAATTGCACTTGGAAATTATCGTCGATCGCATGAAGCGTGAATTCGGCGTGCAGGCTTCGACCGGCAAACCGCAGGTGGCATACCGCGAGACGGTGCAGGGGACGAGCGACGTGGAATACAAGCACATCAAACAGACCGGTGGGCGCGGCCAGTACGGCCATGTGAAAATTCGCATGCGGGCGATGCAACCGATCGAGGAGGGCGCGAAAGTGAAGAACAACGTCGACCGCGAGGACCACTTCGAGTTCATCAATAGCATCAAAGGCGGTGTGATCCCGCAGGAGTACATCCAGCCGGTCAAAAAGGGCCTCAAAGAGGCCATGGAACGCGGCGTCTTGGCCGGATTCCCCATCGTCGACGTGTCGGTGGAACTCTACGACGGCTCGTATCACGAGGTGGACTCATCCGAAATCGCGTTCAAATTGGCCGCCATCAACGCTTTCCAAGACGCGTTCAAGCAGGCCAAGCCGGTCATCCTCGAGCCCATCATGAAGCTCGAAGTCGTCACCCCGGAAAAATTCATGGGCGATGTAACGGGCTCGATCAACAGCAAACGCGGCACCATCGAAGCGATGGGCGAGCGCGGCCAGGTGAAAGTCATCACCGCCAAAGTCCCGCTCTCGGAGCTTTTTGGCTACACCACGCAGCTCCGCTCTCTCACCGAAGGCCGCGCCGTGCCCAACCTCGAATTTAGCCACTATGCTATCGTGCCCAGGAACGTTCAGGAAGAGATCATCGCGAGCAGGAAGTAAGATAGTTCGTGAAGTTCTTATCCCCATACCGCCCCCGGAGTTTACTTCGGAGGCGGTATGCTGTAAGTATCATCCGTGCTTCACGTGCGGGCGTTTAATAAATATAATTTTCTTATCCATGTACTCCATTAAACGCCTTGCAGTTTCGGTCGGTCTCGTGATCTTCATTGCCGCCCCCGCCCTTGCTTCCGCACAGACGAGCCAGAGCGATCTGCAAAATCAGGTCAATGGCCAGGCCGCGATGTTGGCTACCATGAGCCCGAACTTTGTGGCAGGTACCTCCACGGGTCCCGCCCTTTCGATCATCGGCATCTATGGATCAGCACAGCTTCAGATGACCCAGTCCGGCACGTGGCTGGTCTATGCCATTGCGGCGACGAGCACCGACCCATTGCGCTACTCTGCATCGTGGGACGACAATTCCTCTTCTGTCCCACAATTGTCGTCAAATCTCATGCATGCGTACGCTCGTGCCGGCACCTATCACCCGAAGTTTACGGTCACCGATGCCTCGAGTACGGATGTCGCCAATGCGTCGGTCTCGGTGCTCATATATGACAACGAAACGGCTACGACCACCACGCCCACGTGCCCATCGATCACTACGACACTCTCCATCGGCATGACGAGCGCGCAGGTTATTGAGCTCCAGCAATTCCTCACGCGTTATTTCAACCTCAATGGCTCTCTGGTCACCGGCACATTCGGCACGCTCACCGAGGGCTACGTGAAACAATTTCAGGCGCAAAACGGCATTTCGCAACTCGGCTATGTAGGCCCACAGACGCGTGATGCGATCGCGAGAGTGTGCCACGCCGAAATTGATCAGGTACAAGTTCAGGATACAAAGATAGGCACTGGCGCGCAGGCCGCACCAGGCTCTGCCGTTTCCGTGCTGTATGTAGGCACATTCCAAAATGGCACGGTATTCGACAGCTCGGCGATGCACGGAAATCAGCCGTTGCAGTTTACGCTCGGTGATCAGAGTGTGATCTCTGGATTCCAGATCGGTATCAACGGCATGAAAGCAGGAGGCGAGCGGCGTATAACGATCCCTCCGTCGCTCGGATATGGCGCATCCGATGTGAAGGATGCATCCGGCAATGTCATCATTCCGGCGAACTCGACACTCATCTTCGATATTACGTTGGTCTCTGTGGGCACTGCTCCTGATCCCGATACCGCATCATTCTCTGCTTCCCCAACACCCGGCTCCGCACCGCTTGCCGTAACCTTTGCCGGTAATACCGGTAGCGCCAGCTACTTCGGCGGCGTCCGGATCGATTTTGGTGATAGCACCACGAGCACTGTCGTGTGCAATCCTGGGTCGACCTGCAGCTCAATTTCTGCCACGCATACATACAGCACAGCCGGTACCTATACTGCGAAGCTCGTCGGCGTGGGCGAAGGCACCACCATCACTCTCGGTACTGCGTTGATCGTGGTTCTCTCCGATGATGAAGGGGGAGGCGGGGGGCTCACCTGCCCAGCCTTCACCACGATCACGCTGGCACCTGGTATGACCGACTCACAAACAGGTGGTCAGGTATCTCAGCTTCAACAATTCCTTACAGATTACTTCCATCTTGACGGCTCCTTGGTCGTGGGTACTTTCGGCCAGCGGACCGAAAGGTATGTACAACAGTTCCAATCGGAAAATGGCATCCAGACAGTCGGATATGTGGGCCAGCAGACGCGAGCGGCAATCTTGGCGGCGTGTCGCAACAGCAATCCAAGCAATTTCACTTTTGCCGCAGTGCCGAGCCAGGGGACGGTGCCCTTGTCAGTCGATTTCTCGTACAGCGACCCCAATCAGGGCGATGTCTTCAACATCGATTACGGCAATGGCGATGTGGGCTCGATGATCTACAATGTTGGGACCAATTGTTCAGGCCCGGGCGGATGCGCGCCACGCTATGATGCGTGGTACACCTACCCGACGGCTGGCACATTCGTGGCAACGTTGACGCAGATCGTCGACCCCTGCCGGGGTAATCCTGCCTGTCGCCTGCCCGTGCAGGTGCGGCAGGTCGCCACGACGAGTGTGATAGCCAGTGCCGCTTCGACAACGGCCCCTTCATTCACTGCAACCCCGACATCGGGCGCGGCTCCGCTTCAAGTGGGGTTTTCATACCTTGGGTCTGAAGCCGGACCGTTGACCATTGATTACGGCGATGGCTTGTCGCAACAATTGAATCGTTGTCAGCTGGTTAGTGGCTCCAATACTGGAACGTGTCAGCCGTTCAGTTCAGCGCACACGTACGCCTCCGCCGGGACGTACACGGCGCGGCTCATCAATCCCGGGGGATGCAGTGCTCCGGCAAACAGAGTTCAAGAACTATGCCTTGGTCTGCCAGACCAAATCCTCGGCACTGTCACGATAACCGTCACCGGTGGCACAGGATCATCCTGCGTCGCGCTCACACACAACATGGGGCCAGGGGACACCGATGCGATGACCAGCGGGGATGTGACAAGATTGCAGGAATTTCTCCGCACAAATCCGACGGGTTCGTTCGACAATTCGACCGTCAGGGCAGTACAGCAATGGCAATCAGCACATGGTCTCGTCAGTTCCGGCACTCCCGACACGACTGGCTACGGTTACGTCGGTCCGCGGACACGCGCGGCGATGCAAAGCAATTGCACTACTGGTCAGAATTTCTCAGCGACGCCGACATCAGGTACCGCACCGCTGACCGTGTCCTTCTCCAGCAACATAAGTGGATTCCATCCTGAAGAAAGAATGTACGTTGTAGATTACGGAGATGGAACACGTCAACTTGCGGCCTGGTGTGACTCACCGACCGACCGTTGTCAGAGTCCGGGAATAAATGTCCATACGTACGCCGTCGCAGGAACCTACATCGCTACGTTGAAATTATTCGAAGGTTCTCATTGTGGATTCGACGCGAATGGAAATCCGCTTTCGCCAGGGACGGTGACATGTATGTCAGTAGACGCGGTAAGCACGCTCGGTAGCGCAACAGTCACCGTTAGCGGCGGCTCCGGCACTTCCTGCGTCGCACTTACGCATAACATGGGACCTGAGGATACCGACGCCACGACTGCCGGCGATGTCTCACGATTGCAGAATTTCCTCGTCGGTCTCGGCCTTCTCGACGCAACGCTCCCGCATGGATTCTACGGGCCCTCGACTGTTCGTGCGGTGCAGGCGTGGCAAAATTCGCACGGTCTCATCACTAGCGGCGATCCCGACTCAACCGGCTACGGGTTTGTTGGACCACGCACTCGCGCGGCCATGGCACAGGGTTGCAATCCAAGTGCTTCCTTCACCGCCACACCCATATCGGGCGGGGCACCGCTTGCGGTCAGATTCTCGAACATGGTCGGCGGGCCCCTGCCCGGCCGCGTTGGCATCGATTATGGCGACGGCTCGAGCGAAGCGATCGTTCACTGCACAGCAGGAGGTACAGCAGCTCCTGATAGGTGCACCATGCCCGGCATCAATACACACACCTACACTTCAGCCGGCACATACACTGCGAAACTTGTATCGACCACTTTCACCTGTCAGGGGGCAGCGGTCGGCTCGTCGCCCGCTTGCCCGGTCCAGACAACGCTCGGCACCGCAACGGTAACCGTCACCGGCGGGGTAAGCGGTTCACTATCCGCAGCACCGACCTCGGGCGCCGCGCCGCTCCTCGTATCGTTCACTCTGCCGAATCGACCCGGCACCATGATCCTCGACTTTGGAGACGGTGCACAGTCGAGCATGACCGCCGCGCAGACCTGCATCGTGCCGGTCGGATCCCTCTCGGGCACCGATTGTACGCCGAGGCCCATCTTGCACACCTACACTGCCGTTGGTACCTACACTGCGCTTCTCACGCAGGTGACGGGTGGCACGGTATGCCCGCAGATTACGTATGACCCCAACGATCCGCTTTCGTTCCAAGATATCGGCAACACTTCTACCCTCTGCGTGAATCAACCCGCCCAGACCGTCTTTCTCGGGAAGGTGATCATCACGGTCGCAGCGGCAACGCCTGCGCCGACCGTGTCGTGCGCGGCCTCTCCTGCGAGCGTAGCTTTGGGCGGCACTACCACATGGACCGCGACCGCTCAGGGCGGAACGGGCGCATATAGTTATGCCTGGTCCGACACTGCGGGGCACACTCAGGCCAGTGCGAGCACTACGTTCGGTCCCTTCGCCTACAGCGCTGTAGGTTCGGCGGGCGCATCGGTGATCATTCTTGACTCAAATAATCAGCGAGCCACGGCCTCCTGTACCACCACGATCACTGCGGCACCCGTGCCTGTCGTCACATGCCCCGCAGTGCCAGAAGCTACCCAGATGCAGGCCTCAGGAGCACCTACCATCATTGCCGAACCCGCAGATATGCCTTCGGGCTGTCGCGCACGAGTGAGCTGGAGCGCTCCCTACGGCTCCACATGTGACTACTCGAGCCCGACCAACTCCCCCAGTGATTTCCCCTATCAGACCTGGGCGAATACCGGCTCAACAGGTGTCGGCCCCCTGACCCAAGACGCCACGTACGCCATTTCCTGCGGAGATGCCGCCTACAGGGCTTGGGGTTTGGGGTGGCAGAGTGCGAGCGTCTCCATTAAAGTTCGTCCCCGTTGAAACTCACAGATCCCGCCAGCCTGCTTCGTTTGACAACGGGGCCCAAGACGGCTATATTTTGAGAACCCGCTGCGGCGGGTTTTCAATTGCCTATGGCACGATCGCTCAAAAAAGGTCCATTCGTGGATGAAAAGCTGATGAAAAAAGTCGGCGCTCGAAAATCGGGCGCGGGTTCTATCAAGACCTGGGCACGCCGGAGCTCCATCCCGCCGGAATTCGTCGGGTACACCTTTGCCGTCCACAATGGCAAAATTTTTGAGGAAGTATTCGTGACCGAAGACATGGTGGGCCACCGATTGGGCGAATTTTCCCCCACGACAAAGTTCATCCGCCACGGCGGTAAGATGCAGAAGGAGATCGAGCAGGCGAAGAAAGTGGCGGAGATCGCGACCGCACAAGCAGCCAAGGCCAGCACGGAGGCAAAGAAATAGGACGTTTTTGTATGAAAGCATCTCTGAAAAATTATCACCAGTCACCGCGCAAAGTGCGGCTCGTCGCCGATGCGATTCGCGGTAAGTCGGTGTCGCAAGCACAGCGCTTGCTCAAGTTCATGCCGAAATATGCTGCACCGGCGATCGCTAAGATGCTTGATTCTGCCGTAGCTAACGCAGGTCGGTCGGGCACTTCTGCGGAGCAGCTTTTCGTAAAAATGATCGCGGTCAACAAAGGCATGGTGAGCAAACGCGGCCGCCCTTTCGCGCGCGGCCGCTCTGGCGTCATCCGTAAGGCAATGTCGCATGTCACGCTGGAGCTCGGCCGTTCGGCACCCGCAGCCAAGAAAACAGAAAACAGAAAACAGAAAACAGCGAAGACAAAATAATTATGATCTCAAACTGTTCACTGTTCACTGTTCACTTCTCACTACCTATATGACCCACACTGTACATCCATATGCCCATCGCCTCGGCATCATCCGCGACTGGAAGAGCAGGTGGTTCGCAAAGACCCCTGCCGAGTATCGCGGCAATGTCATGGTCGATTCGACCATACGGCGCTTCCTCAAGAAGCGCTTGCGCGGCATGTTCGTCACGTCGGTCGAGATCGAGCGCTCACAGAACGCCATCCGCCTCATCGTAAAGACCTCGCGTCCGGGGCTCGTGATCGGTCGCGGCGGCGAAGGGTCGCAGAAGATCATCAAAGAAATCGAGCAGGTCCTCGAGAAAGCCAAAATGCCCTCTACCAAGGGCGGAGCCGTCTCCGGCGGAAAATTCGCCATCAAGCTCGATATCGAAGAGGTGCGCTCGCCGGAGAGCCACGCTGCAGTCGTTGCGTGGATGGTCGCGGAGGGTCTCGAGAAGCGCCAAACATTCCGCCGCGTCTTGAAGCAAACGGTGGAGAAGGTCATGGCAAATCGCGATGTCTTGGGAGTGCGCATCGGTGTATCGGGCCGCCTCGGCGGCGCTGAAATGAGCCGTCAGGAGGAGATCAAGCGCGGTCGCGTACCGTTGCAGACCCTGCGTGCCGATGTCGACTTCGCTCGAGAGATCGCGTATCTGCCATACGGCGTTATCGGCGTCAAAGTATGGATCTATCGCGGCGATATTTTCAACAAAAAGGACCAGAAATAGTTCGACAAGCTCACGATAAATAATCTATGCTCGCACCTAAGAAAACAAAATACCGCAAATGGCAGACGGGTCGTAAACACCCAGACCGCTTGCAGCGACCGGAGACGCGCGGCATCACGGTCGCTTTTGGCTCGTTCGGTTTGAAAACCACAACGCCTGCGCGCATTACCTCGAATCAGATCGAGGCCGCGCGGCGGGCGCTTACGCGCGCGGCGGGCAAGGGCGCCAAGATTTGGGTGCGCATCTTTCCTGATCGCCCCATCACACAAAAGGCCGCAGAAGTAGGCATGGGAAGCGGCAAGGGCGATGTCGCCGGCTACGTATTTGAAGTGCGTCCAGGCCGTGTGCTTTTTGAAGTAGACGGCGTTTCTGAAGCACTCTCGCGCGAGGCACTACGCAAAGCAGGGACGAAATTGCCTTTGAAAGCAAAAATTGTATCCCGTTCCTAATTAAAAACTAAGATCTGGCACCTAAACATACCTCTATGAACGATCTCAAAAAAGAAACACCGGAGAGTTTGAAAAAGTTGCTCACCGATATGCGCGAACAATTGCGCATATTCCGTTTTGAGGGTGCAGGATCCCGTCGCCGGAACGTGCGCGAAGGCCGCACCTTACGCAAAGAGATCGCGCGGACAATGACCGAGCTCCGTGCTCAAGAGATTGCTTCTCGGCAGACAACCAAGTAGTATTCGAAATCCGTATGGCAAACACTGAACACACAGGGCACGTACTCGAAGGCATTGTCGTCAAGAGCGCCATGAAAGACACTGTCACGGTTGAGATCAGTCGGTATGTGAAGCATCCGAAATACAAGAAATACCAGCGCAAGACCAAGAAATATCTCGTGCACAACCCGGGCAATTCTGTAGAGGTGGGCGACAAAGTGACCATCCGTGAGACCCGTCCTATTTCAAAATTGAAACACTTCGTCATCGCTTCCCGCATCGCTTCCGCATCTTCCCTAGAACCTAAAACCTAGTCCCTAACACCTACTCCTATGATCCAACCACGCTCCATCGTAAAAATTGCCGACAATTCCGGCGGTCAGATCGGGCGCGTATTCAAAGTGCTGGGCGGCTCCAAGCGCCGCTATGCAGAAATAGGTGATGAGGTCGTGCTCTCGATCCAGACGGCGCAGCCGCGCAAGGCGGTCAAGAAGAAAGACATTCACCGCGCCGTGGTGGTGCGCCAGAAGAAAGCTTTCCGCCGCAAAGACGGAAGCTACATTCGCTTCGACGAGAACGCCGTCGTCTTGGTGGAGAAAGAAAAGAAAGAGCCCAAAGCCAATCGCGTCTTCGGCCCCATCCCGCGCGAAGTGATCGAGCGTGGCTACCAGAAGATCGCGTCGCTCGCGCCCGAGATATTATGAAATTGAAAAAAGGCGACAAGGTTATGGTCATAGCGGGGAAGTCCAAGGGGCAATCCGGTGCTATCGTACGCATTTTTCGCGATGAAGATCGGGTGTTGCTCGACGGCATCAATTTGGTGAAGCGCCACCGCAAAGCGACCCGCCAGGGTGGCAAGGGTCAGATCGTGGATATGCCGATGCCCATGCACGCGTCCAACGTCATGATCGTGGATCCTAAAAGCGGCAAGCCGTCGCGCATCAAGATCGTACGCACCAAAGAAGGCATGCGCTCACGCATCGCGGTCAAAAGCGGTCAGGAAATTAAATAACAAGTAGGTATGAATGCAACCAACACCGCACAACTAAATACGTTTAAGGCTCTGAAGGAGGATCTGGGCTTTTCCAATGTGATGCAGGCACCTAAGGTAACGAAAGTCGTCGTGTCGGTAGGGGTGGGTGCTATCAAAGACAAGAAGCGCTTGGACCTTATCGTGGATCGCCTTCGCAAGATCACTGGTCAGCAGCCGGCACTGCGTGGCGCCAAGAAATCTATCGCTACCTTCAAGATCCGCACGGGTGACCCGGCTGGCTACCAGGTGACCATGCGCGGCGCGCGGATGGAATCCTTCCTCAGCAAATTCATCAATATCGTTTTGCCCCGCATGAAGGACTTCCGCGGTATCACACCAAAATCTATTGATGAAATGGGCAACATCACCATAGGACTTCGCGAGCACACCGTATTCCCGGAAACATCCGATGAGGATTCAAAAGACATCTTCGGTCTCGCAGTCACTATCACCACTACCGCGAAAAACAAAAAGGAAGCAGAAAGCTATCTCCGCCACCTCGGCCTTCCCCTGCAGAAATAAAAACAAAAGGCCGCTCCCGAAGGGGCGCGGCCTTTTTCACCGATAGGGGAAGTCACTCCCAGAGCCAGTACGACCCGGTGTAGTAGCCTTTTACGAGGCTTATTTCGCCAAGGGATAATCCCAACAGCACCACCGTCGGGATGACATAGGACCACCAGCCCAGCCAGGGCTTCCATTTTCGAAGCTCTGTACCGGTGACTCCTATCATGATGAGGGATGCCAATATCCCTTCAGCAAGGAGCCGCACCATAACCTGTGGGTCATCGAGATGCCCGCCCATATGCTGGCAGGTGATGTCGCAGACGCGCTGGTATGCATTCGTATCCATGATCAAACCTCTTTACGTAGGATGAGGCAGCATTGCCAAGGAACAGGAGAACATTATCCAATAGACACCTGTATTTGTAAAGAGGTGTCTCTGCGACACCTCGGTGGTATAGTGGCCAAATGAAAGATAAAGCCCAGCACGATTTGGGACTGGTAGAGAAAGTAGGGTCGGTGTTCCTGGGCACCCGGGATTTTAAGGAATTGGCCGACCGGGCGGTGCGCTTGATCGCGAGCGAATTACGCGGCGAGGGCGTTGTCGGCGTTGCTATCCTACGTGTCCGGCCTGAAGAGAAATCTCTCTATGCGTATGCCTATGACGCACGTGCTTTTGATATCGTGGATAAGCTGTTTCCCAAAAAATTCGCCGAACTCAACGTGCCGTTGGAGAATCAAGATAATTTGATGGTGCAGGCACTCATGAGCCGCGAGCCCCGTGAAGGGGACCATCTCTATGACTTCTCTTTTCCAGCACTCAACCAAATAACGGCAGCTGCAGTGCAGAAAACTATCGGCATAGGTCGCTTCATTGCGTATCCGATTCGTTTGAAGCAAGGAAAGAGTGCCGGCGTCGTTCTTTTTGGCTTGGAGGGGAAAACGATAACTGATCACCAGCGCATTTTGCTCGAAGCATTTCGCTCACAATTAGAACTCGCCTTTGAGAATGTGCTGGAATTCGAAAATGTCGTTGACCGCTACAAGCGCAAGATGGCGCAGGCGAGTCCGAAGGGTCACGAAGAAGACATCCCGACCGTGCGCTTCACACTTCGGATTACACCAAAGCAAAACGCTGCACTCGACAAATTGGCTCGCAAAGGTAATACCGATAAGGCGACCCTAATCCGCCAGCTCATAGACAGAGCCTCCAAATGAAGCTCCTCGCAGCAGAGCTGCGAGGTATCTGCGGAATTCTTCGAAGCAAACAACCCTACTTCGCTAAAGCTACGAAGGGTTCTCTCGCCTTCATCCCCGCAGCAAGCTGCGGGGTATTAGGCGTAGTAGAATAAAATATTCCTAAATCTCCGCCATGGCGGAGATTTAGGAATCTCATTTTTATGAGATGGACAATCCAAAATGCCGTTTCATCCACGAATCATTCTCCATTTCTTCGACGACCGCATACAAAACACTTGTACCAAGACGCAGATCCATTTTTATCAGTCCAACTAATTCTTCGCAGTCATAGGGCGAAACCCATACGCTGTTCTGTACTCGCAGGAAACCACATTCACGCATGATCATCCGCAATCTGTCTCGCACCAGTTTGCGTTTCTGAGGAATGTCGAACATCACCATACGCCAACGGCCGTCCCACCGATGCTTTTTCCGTGCCGGAGCACTTTCGCGAGCAATAAGAAGCGCCAGTGCGCGCTGACCCGTTTCGGTGATCTCAACAGATTTTTTCCCGTTCTTCTCGAGAAAACGTATATAACCTTTAACTTTCAAACGTCCGAGCGCTGTTTTCGTTTGGAAAGTAAGTTTGTAGCGTTGTTTGCCCATCAGGGAGGGAAGTGCCTGAAAAATGTTGGGCGCGACCAATGCAACCCCGATAATTCCCGCAGCGGCAACAACACTAAGCACCGCGCGTTGCACGTCGGTTCTTTTCCGCCTCTTGCGCGCCCTTTCCTCAATGTTTCCCATATCCTTAAGTTTACGCCATGGCGGAGAAGAAGGAATATTATGAAAGGCGAGACTGTTGATAGTACCGGTGTCCTTGGTACGAAAGATTTGCTACAGTGCGCCTCATGAAGTCATGGGGACCATATCTCGTGCTTTTTGCCGCCATGCTGTGGGCGACGGACGCCCCGTTTCGGCTGCATCTTACCCAAGGGCTTTCGAGCAATTTCATTGTGCTGGGCGAGCATTTGGTAGATGTACTTTTCGTATTGCCGATTTTGTTCATCGGGTGGCGACAGCTCAAAAATCTCTCATGGCGTGAATGGAGCGCGGTACTCGTTATTGCGATCGGGGGGAGCGCTCTCGCTTCCATCGCCTTTACGCAGGCATTTCACTATGTAAATCCGTCGGTCGCTATTTTGCTCCAGAAATTGCAGCCGCTTATCGCCATATCGCTTGCGGCCGTGATGCTCAAAGAGACCTTGCGCCCGCAATTTTGGCTCTGGGCGGCACTTGCCCTTGTCGGAGCCTACATTATTTCGTTTCCCACGTTCGTACCCCAGCTCTACCCGGGTGAACAATTCAATCCCAATGTCATGGGTGTCTTACTTGCGCTCGTCGCGGCATTTTTCTGGGGTGCCTCGACGGTCTTGGGCAAATACGTGTTGCGCAAAGTAGATTTCAAGATGATGACGGCACTGCGATTTGTCGGCGCATTCATCTTCCTCCTCATGCTCAACTTCCAGCAGCATTCATTCCCAGCTCCGGGCCAATTCACGTGGACCGACGGACTCTTCATCCTTATCATCGCAGTTGTAAGCGGCGTTGTATCGCTTTTCATCTACTACAAAGGCCTCCAGACCACTCAAGCATCAGTGGCCACTCTTGCTGAGCTCGGTTTCCCCATGGCTGCGATCTTCATCAACTGGCTCTTTATCCCGAATTCCGCACTTTCACCCATGCAGTTCGTGGGGGTGGCAGTGCTCCTCTTTGCCATCTGGCGCTTGGCTGCATACAACAAAGAAACTGCCACCGCAGTAACCGTTTGACTTCACCCCTTTAGTCGCGTATATTTGCCGGGCCTCGCAGGGGGCCTTATTTTTTGACCACAGGTTGGAAAAAGAATAGGGTCACGCGCGGAAGTTCCCTAATCTGGCAGCGCAAGCGCCCGATGCAAGATCTTCCAAGTCTCCAGCGTGGCTTTCCGCATGGCAAAAACATCAATGATCGTGAAGGCCCAGCGCCCGCCGAAATTCAAGTCGCGGGTCGTACGTCGCTGCTTCAAGTGCGGCCGCCCACGCGGTTTTATGCGCGATTTCAACCTCTGTCGCATCTGTTTCCGCGAAGAAGCACTCGAAGGAAACATTCCCGGCATCAAAAAATCCTCTTGGTAGTTCGACTGCGCTCACTATAAATAATTCTATGGTAACAGACCCCGTCGCAGATCTCATCAACCGCATCAAGAATGCGGGTGCCGTGAAAGCAGCATCAGTCTCTTTGCCGTTCTCGAATTTTAAATTGGCCATCGCTGAGAAGCTCAAAGACGCCGGCTATGTGAAAGCGGTAGAGAAGAAAGGCAAGAAAGTCCGCAAGGCCCTCGATGTGGTCCTCAAGTACGATGAGACTGGAACACATGTGATCATGGGCGTGAAGCGTGTCTCCAAGCCCGGTCGCCGCATGTACCGCAGCGTGCACGAAATAAAGCCGGTCAAGTACGGCCACGGCGCCCTCATTCTTTCGACCCCCAAGGGCATCATGACGGATAAGGAGGCGCGAAAAGAAAAAGTCGGCGGGGAAGCCCTCTTCGAAATTTGGTAGTTCAAACTACGCTCACTATAAATAACATATGTCACGACTAGGAAAAAAAGCGATAATGATCCCGGCGGGCACCGACGTATCGGTCGGTCCGGATGGGTTTTCCGTGAAAGGTAAGGGAGGTACACTCACGCGCACCCTCCACCCTTCGATCGAATTAAAAGTAGAGGGCGGTGCTGTCGCCGTTTCTCCGCGGGTGAGTACGCGCTTGGCACGTGCGCTGTGGGGCACCTATGCCGCACATGTCAAGAACATGATCCAGGGCGTGAATCAGCCGTTCGTCAAGAAACTGCAGGTCGAGGGCATCGGGTATAAGGCCGAACTTTCAGGCAGGCAGATCAAATTCGCGCTCGGATTTTCGCACCCGGTTCTCGTCGTTGTTCCTGAAGGGCTCACGGTTGCCGTCGAGAAGAATCTCATCTCGATCTCGGGGGCCGACAAAGATATGGTCGGACAATTCGCCGCCAATGTGCGCTCGCTCAAGAAGCCCGAGCCGTACAAGGGCAAAGGCATTCGCTATGATGATGAGGTCATTCGCCGCAAGCAGGGTAAGAAGGCGGGCGCCACTGCCTAATTCATATGACACTCGCTCTTAAACAACAGCAACGAAAGCGTCGCCACAAGCGCGTCCGTGCGAAAGTATCGGGTACCGCGCTGCGTCCGCGTCTTTCTATATACAAATCCAACACACGTGTCACGGCGCAGCTCATCGACGATGAGAAGCGTGCCACGATCACCGCGGTCTCTTCACTCGACGAAAAGGGCAAGACACCGCGCGAGCGCGCCGAGCAAGCAGCCGCTACCTTGGCGAAGAAAGCGACTGATATGAGCATCAAGAAAGTCGTCTTTGATCGGGGTGGTTTTGAATACGCCGGGACGGTGAAGGCGTTTGCCGATGCTGCCCGTGCTGCCGGGCTTGAATTTTAATATGGCTGATGAACAAACTATGGAACCGATCGTTGAAGAAGTGGCTGTGCCAGCAGTCGTCGATGCCGCACCTGCACCCGTTGTGGCACCAACAGGTGCGCCGCAGGCATCGCCGCGCCTGCCTGCGCATGCAGGGCAGGCAGGCAAACCATTTGGTGGCCGCGGCGGGCAGCGCGATCGCCGGGGAGGTCCTAGCGGTGAGCGTCGTGGGGGTCGTCCGCGCGGAGGGGACGAGCGTCGTAGTGAGTTCGCACAAAAACTGATCGGTATCCGCCGCGTGGCGCGCGTCATGGCCGGTGGCCGCCGCTTTAATTTCTCGGTGGGCATCGTCTTGGGCGATAAGCAGGGCCGTGTGGGAGTAGGCCTCGGCAAAGCGGCCGATACGCAGCTCGCGATCGACAAAGCAACGCGCTCGGCCAAGCGCGCGATGATCACCATACCGCTCACCAAAACCAGATCGATCCCGCACAACGTCCACTCAAAATACTGTGCTTCTGTCGTTGAGATACGCCCCTCCCCGGGTCGTGGTCTGGTCGCTGGTTCGTCCGTACGTACCGTTCTTGAATTGGCCGGTGTCACCGACGTCACCGCAAAATTGCTCTCTCGCAGCAAGAATCCCCTCAACAATGCCCGCGCTGCGATGGATGCGCTCAAGAACATTGCAAAAAAATAGTATGTCATCTCTCCACGAACTGAAGCGAACGAGCAAACGCACCTACCGTCGCGTCGGTCGGGGCCAAGGTTCGCGGCGCGGCAAGACATCGGGCCGCGGCGGCAAGGGCCAGACGGCGCGTGCGGGCAACAAGCGTCGTCCTGAGTTGCGCGATATCATCAAGAAGCTTCCGAAGCGCCGCGGATACGGAAAGAACCGCGCGCGTACCGTCGACGGCACCAAGCAAGATGCGGTGGTTATCTCTGTCGCGCGTCTCGACACGCTTTTCGAGAATGGCGCAGAGATCACGAAGACAGCGCTCCGCGAGAAGGGTGTGCTTGGACGTAAAAGCAGCTTGGCAAAGATTGTCGGGGGAGAAACGAGCAAGAAATTTATTCTGAAGGGTCTTACTGTTTCAGCACCAGCGCGTATCTCAATTGAAAAAGCTGGCGGGAGTATCTCCTGACACCTGATCCCTAGCACTTGAAACCTATGTTTGAAGCATTCACCCGTAAGATCAAGATCATTGTTGAGGATGAGCAACTGCGCTCGCGCATATTGTTCGTCTTAGCGGCGCTCGTCGTATTCCGACTCCTCGCCGCCATCCCCATCCCGGGTATCAATGCAGCCGAGCTCCAGTCGTTCCTCAGCGGCAATCAATTTTTCGGTCTCCTCAACGTCTTCTCCGGCGGCGGTTTCTCCACGCTCTCTATTGTGATGCTCGGTGTGGGGCCCTATATCACCGCCTCGATCGTGATGCAGCTCATGACCATCCTCATTCCGCGCCTCAAAGAAATGTACCAGGAGGAAGGGGACTCCGGCCGCGAGCGCTTTATGCAGTACTCGCGCTATCTCACGCTTCCCCTCGCGTTTATTCAGGCTTTCGGCTTCCTATTACTCTTCCAACAAAATGGTATTGTGTCAGCTCTGACTCCATTTGAGTGGGTCACTAATGTCTGCGTGATCGCAGCTGGTTCGATCCTCCTCACGTGGATCGGAGAACTCATATCGGAGTTTGGCGTAGGCAACGGCGTCTCACTCATCATCTTCGCAGGCATCGTTGCGAGCATTCCCAGCCAAGTCTCGCAAGTCGTCTTCGCGTTCGACATCACTCAGCTACCGGCATACATCGGGCTTGCCGCTGCCGCACTCGTCATCATGGCAGGTGTCGTTTTCATCACCGAAGCCGAGCGGCCAATCCCGGTCACATATGCAAGGCGAGTGCGCGGCATGCGGGTGATGGGCGGTATCTCCACCTACTTGCCCCTGCGCGTCAACCAAGCCGGCGTCATTCCGATCATTTTCGCACTCTCGATACTGCTTTTTCCGCAAATGATCGCGACCTTCTTGTCGCATAGTGCCATTTCCGCCGTAGCGGGGGCCGCTTCGTTCGTCGTTGGCGCCTTGGCCAATCAGTGGGTATATGGGGTCATGTATTTTCTCTTTGTTGTCGTCTTCACGTACTTTTACACGGCGATCACGTTCGAACCGCACCAGGTAGCCAAGAATTTGCAGAAGAACGGCGCCTTCATTCCCGGTGTCCGGCCTGGGCAGACGACCGCCGAATACCTCGGCAACATCATCACGCGCATTACGCTTGTTGGAGCGCTCTTCCTTGGAGTCCTCGCGGTCTTGCCGCTCATCTTGCAGGGCATTACCGGCATCACCGCGGTCACGATCGGGGGCACCGCGCTGCTCATCGTCGTTTCGGTCGTCTTGGATGTCGTCAAAAAGATCGACGCGCAGACCTCCATTCGCGAATATTAGATCGTGGTTTAGAATGCGGCATGGCAGAGAAACATAGTGTTGTCGTCATTGCTGGGCCTTCTGGGAGTGGGAAGAATGCGATCATCGCCGAGATGATCCGTCGCTATCCGCGCTGCGCGCGGCTCGTCACGGCGACCACACGCCTCCCGCGCCCAGGGGAAGTCGACGGCATCGACTATCATTTTTTCTCGCAAGAACGCTTCGACCAAGAGATGTCTCGGGGGAATATTCCCGAACATCGGTTCGTACCATCGCTCAACACTTATTACGGCACACACTTGCCGGATCTCGACGAGAAGATAAAAACCCACGCAGTCGTTTTTGCCCAGGTCGATATCGAAGGTGCGCGGCTTCTGAAAGAGCGCTACAACGCGACGACGATCTTTATCATGCCGGAGTCACTCGAGCAATTCCGCGGTCGCCTGCGCGCACGTAATCCCGAATGGAGCGATAAGGAATTCGAGATCCGCATGGGCATCACCGAAAGAGAATTACGGGTCGACGCTCCGCAGTATGATTACCGCGTCACTAATGCCGACGGTGCGCTCTCGGAAACGGTCGACTGTATCGTGGAAATTTTGCAAAAAGAGGGCTATACTCTGGCTTAATTATGCAGGCACTCACCGTTTTGTTTTTTGGATCGCAGGGTGCGGGCAAGGGTACGCAGGTGGAAATGCTTGTCGATTACCTCATGTCAAAGTCCGATCGCGGTGTCGTGCACATCGATATGGGTCAGGAATTGCGAAATTTGCGCGATACCGGTACCCATGCCGGCAAGCTTACCGGCGATGTCATCGATGCAGGTGTGCGCATGCCGGATTTTATGCCGATCTATCTACAGACGAAAAAGCTGGTCGATAATTTTACGGGCGAAGAACACATCATAGCCGATGGCTTGGCTCGCGGCGAAGATCAGACGCGTGGCTTCGACGATGCTATGAGATTTTTCAAGCGTGATGATCTACACGTGGTGAATCTTGCTATTGGAGACGATTCGGCTGTCAAGCGTCTCATGTCCCGTGGCCGCAACGATGACACCGAAGAAGCGATACGGCGTCGTCTTGCATGGACCAAGACCGATGTACTTCCGCAACTCGAATTGCTCAAAAGTCGCGGCCGAGTTATTCACGAGATCGATGGCGAGCCAGACAGACAGACGATCCATAAAAATATTCTTGCGGCCCTCAATCTAAAATGATCGCGTCGAAGAAAGAGGAGATTGCGGCTCTGCGCGAAGGATGCAGGCGCACCGCACGGCACTTGCGCGTCCTCTGCGAAATGATCGTGCCCGGTGCAACCTCGCGCGAGCTCGAGATGAAAGCGCGGGAGATGGTGGAGAAAGACGGCGATATGCTGGCTTTCTATGGCTATTCCGGCGGCAAGAACGAGCCGCCCTACGAATCGGGTCTGTGTTGCTCGGTGAATGACATCATCGTCCATTCGCCCGCAGGGCAGAACAACGCGGTATTTCAGAATGGTGATGTGGTCACGCTCGATTTCGGCATTATTCACAAGGGTTTTTACAGCGACATGGCACGTACGGTTATTGCCGGGGAGGCCCTCGGTGAGGATGACGAACGATTAATCAAAGGCACCTACGAAGCGGCTGATGCAGGAATCGCGGCGGCGCGGGTGGGCAATACCATCGGCGATATCGGCTGGGCCGTCGAGCAGATCGCCGGCAAATACCATTTTGGATATCCCAAAAATCTCTGCGGCCACGGCGTCGGCCGCACGTTGCATGAAGACCCACGTATTCCGAATTTTGGCGAACCGGGCCGCGGGCAAAAAATCGTCGAAGGGTTGGTCATCGCGATAGAGCCCATGATGACGCTCGGCTCTGGCGAGCTCTATGTAGACAAAGACGGCCACTCCTACCGCACAAAAGACGGCTCGCGCTCCGCGCATGTGGAAAATACGATCATCGTCACGAAGAACGGACCGGAAGTTTTGACGAAAGAATAGGGTAGAATGGCCGGATGAATATCTGCGTTTTCTGTTCAGCGAACGACGTTGATAATGTCTACATTACCGCTGCGCGAGAATTGGGGATGTTGATAGCCGAGGGTGGGCATACGTATGTGTATGGGGGAGCCGACCGAGGATTAATGAAGGTTTTGGCGAATATCGTAGAATCGAACGGCGGGAAAATCATCGGCGTTTCCTTTGAATTTTTACGTAAGGAGACACGCAAAGGGAACCATGAATTGATCATCGAAAAAGATCTTGTGACCCGAAAGGCAACGATCATTTCTCGCTCGGATGCGTTTATCGTACTGCCCGGAGGCATCGGCACTCTCGATGAGATCACCGAAATTCTTGAACTCAAGAAGCATCGTTTGCACGACAAACCCATAGCCATTCTTAATACGAATGGCTTTTATGACGGGCTTGAAATGCAGTTTGAACGTATGAGTACGGGAGGATTCCTGCCAGGCGGACTTTCAGAGTATCTCTTTTTTGCACAAAAACCCCAGGAAGCAATGAACTATCTCACATCCCAATACTTAGCTAAAAAACTAAGTATTGGGACGCGCGGAGTATGACGAATATTTTGATCATCGGTGGAGGTTCGCGTGAGCATGCCCTCTGCTGGAAAGTGAAACAATCACCGCGCATTGGTAGCCTCTATGTTGCGCCCGGTAATCCTGGGACGGCAGCGCTCGCGGAAAACGTGCCAATCGGAGCAATGGAATTCGACAAACTTACTGATTTCGCACAAGAGAAAAAAATAGGCCTCACAATAATAGGTCCCGACGATCCGCTGGGTGCTGGCATTGTCGACGTGTTCCAAAAACGCGGCCTGCGTGTGTTGGGGCCCACCAAGGCTGCCGCGCAGATCGAGAGCTCGAAAGCATTTGCAAAACAATTGATGAAAGAAGCGGGTATTCCTACGGCCGAATTCGGCGTCTTCAAAGAATACGAACAGGCCCTCGACTACGTTCGCGCCAAGAGCGCACCCATCGTGGTCAAGGCAAGTGGGCTTGCACTCGGGAAAGGCGTGTACGTGTGCAAGACGGTCGAAGAAGCAGAGCAGGGGCTCAAAGAGATCATGCTCGACAAACAATTCGGCGACTCGGGCAGCGAGGTCGTGATAGAAGAGTTCCTGGATGGACAGGAAATTTCGATACATGCGCTCTGCGATGGCGAAAATTTTATGCTCTTCCCGTCATCCCAAGATCACAAGCAGATAGGAGAAGGGGACACGGGCCCCAATACTGGCGGCATGGGCGTGATTGCTCCGGTGCCGTGGGTCGCAGCAGAAATGATGCAAGAAATTGGTGCGAAAATCGTGCGACCGACACTCGATGCGCTGGCCGCGAAAGGCACGCCATTTGTCGGCATCTTGTATCCGGGATTGAAAATGACATCGAGCGGGCCCAAAGTCTTAGAATTCAACGCACGCTTCGGTCAGCCAGAGTGCGAAGCCTACATGCGGCTCCTGAAAACAGATCTGCTCGATATGTGCGATGCTGCAATTGATGGGGAGGTTGATTCGTTGAGTATCGAATGGAATTCAGGCTTTGCCGTCAGCATTATGCTCGCCTCCGGCGGCTATCCTGGTGAATACAAAAAAGGCCTATCCATCACCGGCATTGAAGAAGCAGAAAAGAAGCGCGATGTCGTCATTTTCCACACGGGCATCACAAATATTAGTGGTTTACGAAACCAATATATTACGGCAGGCGGACGAGTGCTTGCGGTGTCGGCCGTCGGGGACACCCTTAAAGAAGCACGAGAGCGCGCCTACGCCGCGGCAGACGTCATAAAATTCGAAGGCAAGTATCTCCGTCGCGACGTCGGGGCGAAAGCGTTGTAAATGTAAGATATAATTCCCGCATGCCTCCGCATGCGACGATAGGAGAACGACCTCGCTTCGCTTCTACGGAAAAATTTAAGTCAGCCCACGAAGAACTCGCGTATTTGCGCGAGCGGGTGGCTGAGAAAGAGCGCGAGCTCGACACGCCCAACAACCAATTTGAGCGCGACCGTCTTGCCAAACGCGAGGTGGCCGAGTATGCCGAGGTGCCGGCGGCGACCATTCTTCATGAGACGGTGGTGATGGCCGAGCACGACATCATTCACCATGTATTGAAACTAGAGCCGGAGACGCACGACACGCAGGTGGATGAAATCCTCAAAATGGTGCAGACACGCGGTATTCGCAATGCACTGTCGGTAGCCGCGCGGCTTAAAAACCCGCATTTGGAAGACGATGTACACCGCGCCTTGGTACGCTATGTGGCCGAAGGATTGCCTGATCACGGTGTGGAGCCGTCGGCGGCAATTCAGCGGGCTCTTCACACCGTCCTTTTCGAGATCCAGCCACAAGCACACGGCGAGAATGAAAAGGACAAGGCGCAGCACAAGCTCGAACAGCTGCTCTCTTCATCAGAGCAGCTCTATGCCGGCCTCCTCGGACTCATTACATATCCGGAGGGTTTCTCGCTCGAGATCGCGGTGCCGCAGGGCAGCGAGTCGGCCTTTCTCTACCTTGCTGTCCCGCATGCCAAGAAGCAGCTCGCCGAGAGCTTGATCTCGAGCGTATTTCCCAATGCACGCATTTCCGAAAGCCGCGGCGACTACAATATCTTCAATGAGCATGGTGCGCATGCCGCTGCCTATGCCACGCAGGGCACGTATCCTGTATTGCCGCTCAAGACACCCGACATGTTCGAGCACGATCCGATGAACGTACTGCTGGCAGCATTTGCCAAGATCGCCAAGCATGGCGAAGGTGCGGCGCTCCAGATCACCGTCTCCGACGAAGGTGACCGCTACAATCATCACTATAAAAAAGTCCTGCGCGAGATCGATAAGGGGATGCAACTTTCACAGGCCGTAAGGATCCCAGAGAGCGAATTCGGCGAGGTATTCAAGAAGACGATACGCCAGGTGATCATGCCGACCCAAGTCAAGGAAGAAAAAGAGCGAGAGTTCCGGAAATCCAACGACCAGATGCTGACGGAGGTGATCAGCCGCAAAATAAAAGCACGCATCGTTCCGGCCTCCATCCGTATCGTTACTTCAGCCCCGACCGCTGCGCGCGCGCAAGAATTGCTCGACAATTTGGAGGCACCGTTCACCCAATACGACGATCCGCGCGGCAATCATCTTATCTTCAAGCAGGTCGGCGGGTGGAGCATCAGTGCGTTCTTGCGTGCGTTCACCTTCCGGGAATTTGATCCCTCATTCGATATGCCGCTTTCGCTCGGCGAGATCACTTCGATCTTCCATTTCACCGCAGAACGCGTGACCACATCGCGCGAATTGAAGCGCTCGTTCGCCAAGCAGGCACCCGCGCCCGTAGAGATCACGGGCGATGGGATCACGGTCGGCATCAATCGGTATGGTGCCGACGAAACGGCCGTCCATTTCGGGGCTGCCGATCGACTGCGTCACTGCTATGTGATCGGGCAGACAGGTACCGGTAAGACCGGTCTCATCAAGAACATGATCATTCAGGACATCAAAAATGGGGAGGGGGTCGCATTCATCGACCCGCATGGCAACGATATCGAGGATGTGCTCGCCGCCGTGCCGCCCGAGCGTGCGGGCGACGTCATCTACTTCGATCCGGCATACACGGCGCGGCCAATGGGTCTCAACATGCTCGAATATGATCGGGCCCGGCCCGAGATGAAGACCTTCGTTGTCGATGAGGTGTACGGCATCTTCCGCAAGCTCTATGCCGACGTACCCGAGGCGTTCGGCCCGATGTTCGAGCAGTACTACCGCAATGCCGTACAGCTCGTGGTAGAAGATCCCGACAGCGGCTCGACCTTCGTCGAGATACCGCGTGTCTTCGCCGATCCGCAATTCCGCAATTTGAAGCTTTCAAAATGCCAGAATCCCATCATCGTGCAATTTTGGCGCAAGATCGCCGAGCAGGCGCAGGGTGATCCGTCGCTAGAAAACGTGGCACCCTATATCACGAGCAAATTCGATGTCTTCCTCACCAACGACATCATGCGACCCATCATTGCGCAGGAAAAATCGGCGTTCGATTTCCGTCAGATCATGGACGGGAAGAAAATTTTCCTCGCCAATCTCTCAAAGGGGCGCTTAGGCGATCGCAACACCTCGCTGCTCGGCCTCATTCTCGTTTCTAAATTCCTGCAGGCTGCCTTCTCCCGCGTCGACACACGCGGCGACCTGCCGGTCTTCTACATGTACATCGACGAATTCCAGAATTTCGCCACGCCGAGTATCGCGACCATTCTCTCTGAGGCCCGTAAATACAAGCTCTCGCTCACCATCGCGCACCAATTCATTGCCCAGCTCGAAGAAGATATCCGCGATTCGGTCATCGGCAACGTGGGCACGAAAGCATCGTTCCGCATTGGCACCACGGATGCGGAATTCTTGGAGAAACAATTCGCACCCACATTCACTGCCCAAGACTTGGAGAATTTGCCCAATCGCAACGCAGTCCTCTCACTCCTCGTGGGTGGCACGCCCGCGCGGCCGTTCACCATAGAGACGCAAGATCTGCCTGCCTTCGATTACTCACGCGTCGACCCTATGAAGCAGCTCTCCTATGCCACCTACGGCAAACCCCGCGAAGAGGTGGAGGCCGATGTGCGCCGCAAATTCGATGCCGCCTACGGCACGCGCTCTGCGCCCGTGCCCGACGTCCCTGCGCCGATGCCGTAGGAGTTTTCCAAAGATGGAGGTCGCATGATATAGTCTTTCAATGCTGCGAAAAGTGACCATGGGAATAGTGGGATCGGCACTGTTTTTGGTGCCGATGTTCGTCTCCGCAAGTGCCCTCGGCGACCTCATGGATCATACGCGCTTTACCCTTTCCCGCATCGCAGCATCCCGTGTCGATTATGATCTTTCCAAGCCCAGTTGCGTCGTCTTGGCGAGTGCGCAGACAGTGCGTGTCGGTGAAAAATACCTGTTCGCCTGGGGTGCTTCGGGCACTTTTGATACGGAGTTTGCTAAAAATACATGGGCACCGAGTGGCGCGTACATCATTGCTATCGATACGCCAGGTACGCGCGTCTACACACTCGAATTTTATGGAGCACAGGGCGTGAAGACGACCTGCACAACGCGCGTGATTGTGCGGTGAAGCCGCAGATGGTACATTGTTGTTCATGCAGCATCCTTCAAAAGAACGTACGCTCGTCATCATCAAGCCAGACGGTATCCAACGCTCGCTCATCGGCGAGATCATGACTCGCTACGAACGCCTCGGTCTCAAGCTCGTGGGACTCAAGATGACCGTGCCCACAGCCGAGCAGATCGAAGGGCATTACACGCTCGACCCGAATTGGCGGCGCGTCACGGGCGAGAAGACCATCAAGAGTTATAGAGACCGCGGGCTTACCCCACCGTCGGAAGACCCGCTTGAGATTACAGCAAAGATACTCAAGAATCTTATGAAATACATGACTGCCGGCCCGGTGATCGCGATGGTGTGGGAGGGCGCGCATGCGGTGGAGCTCGTGCGTAAAGTGACGGGCGGCACGGAGCCACGCGGCGCTCAAGTGGGCACCATCCGCGGCGATTTTGTTGTTGACTCGTACATCATGTCCGACAACGACGACCGCGCGGTACGCAATCTCATCCACGGCTCCGGCTCGATAGAGGAGGCAAATATGGAGATCCCGCATTGGTTCGGAAATGGGGAGATCATCGACTACAAAGTATCGCGTGAAGATGTGATGTACGCCAAAGAATTGGAGGGGATTTTGTAAAAAGCTGATTTTGGTATACTAGCGGGAGCGGCTGGTACGATTACCTCTGGTTTGCTATAGGGATTCCTACATTGTTTCGCACCATCGGTGTGATTTCTGCGGAAACCCACCTGGAAACTTCCAGGTCGACCGTACTTGCCGCACTCGTACACTCCACCTCCCGGTGGAGTGTTTTGGATGGGGGTGAGATGATACAATTCACACCAATGGCGAGAAAAATTATCCCTCCCAATCACTCGAAAGTGCCGCAAAATTTCTGTCGTCTCCCTGATGGCTACGGCGTGGTCAAGATCGGCGTCTCCGGAGCGGCTGAAACAGGCTATTGCGGGCTCGATGCATTTGAAAAAGCGAAAGAACTCGGCCGCGAAGTCGCGCGGCGCGGCGCGATCATCACCACAGGTGCCACGACCGGCTTCCCGATGTACGCGGCGATGGGAGCAAAAGATGAGTGCGGATTCTCCATCGGATTTTCACCCGCTTCGACCGAGCGCGAGCATGTGGAGGTGTATAAATTGCCGCTCGAGTACATGGACGTGGTCGTCTATACTGGTTTTGGCTACTCGGGCCGCGACTTACTGTTTGTGCGCTCGTCGGACGCTATCATCATCGGCTGTGGACGCATCGGCACTTTGAACGAGTTCTCCGTTGCATTTGAAGATCACCGCCCGCTCGGCGTTCTCGAGGGCAGCTGGAAGACCGATGAGCTCCTGCGGCAGATCGTGGAGTCGGCACACCGCCCGAATCCGCGGCTCATTTTTGATTCAGATCCTAAAGCGATGGTGGAGCGGCTTGTGGAGATGGTCATCAAAGAGCGCGAAGAGACCATGCTCGTCTACAAACACCCTGGCTCGTGGGATGCATCGGGGAAGGGGGCTGAAGTGATTTTATAAACTATCGGGTTCCGTGTAGTTAAAAATCGTACACGTAGAGCATGTGTTGATTATGCGAGCCCGGTTTTTCGGAGAGCTGGACCGTTTCCGCGGGACTTTTTTTGCTGAATTTGAATGCGCGTGAGGCGATCCGAGTACCCTTGAGCTGCTGCTCAAATTGCGGCAGGAGTGCATCCATAACGGAGCTCAAGAGGTACGCATATATCTTGGTCGCATTTGAGAGGTCGGTATGGAAAAAATTGCCCCAGCGGAAATGCACGTTGGGTGTGCTGCCGTGGAGGCGTTTGTTGCACAGTGCGTATGCATGGAGCAGCATGTTGCGTTCAATGCCGATGAACTGCGCACCTGGTTGTAAGCGCGCGCACGCGATCAGAAAACGCCCATCGCCGCTCCCGAGATCATAGACCACGTCTCCCGCTTCAAAAACCAGCGCTTTCACGATGTGCGGGAATACGCTCTTGGGCGTCGGTACAAAGGGCACCTCGATGTATCCCGATACGGTCCATGCTATGATGGAGAGGCACAGGAAGAGCATTACAGCGATGAGGCACAGCTCTATCAGTACAATGCCCAGCAACAAGAAAAGAATAACCACGGGGTCAGTGTACACTGTGGTCTCGATGGGTATTGCCGGTCAGCGCGTAATGTTCTGCACCATGCGGGCGAACACTTCAGGATGATCTTTTGCAAGAGTAGCGAGCACTTTTCGGTCGAGCACCGAACCGGCCTTCTTGAGCGCACCGATCAATTTTGAATACGACATACCGTTCTCGCGGCCAGCTGCATTGATACGCAGTGCCCAGAGATTCCGTGCGAGGCGCTTTTTGGTGCGGCGGTCGCGGAAGGCGGATGTACCAGCATGGAAGATGGCGTCTTTGGCCATGCGGGTCTTGGTCGAGCGGCCAAAGCGATACCCCTTGGTCTGCGCCAAGATATTCTTGCGGCGTTTATTGGATGTCGTACCTCGTTTTACTCGTGCCATAGATTAATTCGAGCGGGGGAAGAAGCGGCTCTTATCGGTTGCGGTCAGGGTAGCGTGGAAGCTGGTCGCGCGCTTGTGCCGCATCCGAGTCCCACCGCTGCTCTTAGCGTTGAAGTGGTTCTGCCCTGAAGCACGGGCGACTATTTTGCCGCGTTTGGTCACGCGCAATCGTTTTGAATAAGATTTATTTCCTTTCATGGTGTTTCTGGCCCTGGGGCCGTCGCCACTCTGGGTGGCTTGGAAGAGCCTTTTTTTGACCCTCCGACGGTCTCGAGGACGACCGAGAGGCCTTTGGGGCTCTTCTTGATCTCGTCCGCGATTTTATACGATTCCTTGATTATTGCAAGAAAACGCTCGAGCCGTTCCTTGAGGAACTCAAATTCCATGTATTTGTAGCGGCCCCAGAGAAAGAGGTCGATCTTGACCCGATGACCCTCTTTGAGCCATTCTTCTATCTTGCCCGCTTTGATACGCATGTCGTTATCCGAGGTCCCGATCTTGACCTGCGCCTCTTTCGTCTCGGTGACTTTGGCCGCACGCGACTTCACCTCCTTTTCCTTTTTGCTTTGCTCGTATTTGAATTTGCCGTAGTCGGTGATGCGGCACACGGGTGGATTGGCTTGCGCCGACACTTCAATGAGATCGAGCCCCGCTTCGCGGGCCTGGGCGAGGGCTTCGGCTATCGGTAACACGCCGATATTCTCGCCTTGGGGGCCGATCACGCGTACCTCGCGGACGCGGATACCTTCGTTCATGCGGACGCGTTCTTTCTCCGCTTGTGTTGTGTACTTAGTAAAACCCATTTGCGCAGGGACTATAGCACGAATGTTCGCCTCGTACCACCCATTTTTAACGCGACACAGCGGGTATGCCAAAGAGACGCGAGAAGAGGTTGCTGAGGATAAGGGGGATGCGCGAGAATTCACTGAAGATGCTCTGCATCACCGACGGAGCAGGAGGCGGGGATCCAGGTGATGTCGTCGAAATACCATCCGATATTGGCGGCGATTCACTCGGTGGAGTACCAGAGATCGTCGAATTGGATGTCGAGACCGAAACGGGCCCGGGCGCTGACGTAGTCTGGGGACCCGTCGGAGGATTCGTGTCGTAGACGGGTGGTAGGATGATCTCCTGCACCTGTCCGACGGTCGTGCTTGCCGTAACAGGACAGATCGAGAATTGGCAGCTCGGCGGGACCCGCCCGACCGATGAGCCATCCGGACAGATCTTAGTTTCAATCGTGCAGGCCAACGCTGTTGTGGTCGCGGGGCTGGAAGCGGTACCGTTCAAAGCGGCGATGAGTGCATCGATGGTCGAGGTGCCGGTCGGTCCTGGTGCGAGCGGTGGGATGATCGGGATAGGTGGAAGTGGTACTGGGGGAAGGGGCGTGGGGGTGATGGTGGGTTGGGTGTTTTGCGAAGGGCCGAACAATCCTCCCGCCGCTTGTCCGAGGCCCTGGCCAAGCTGCATGCCCATCATCAGCTGCATCATCTTTGCCATGTCGGAATTGCCGCCGAGCAGGCCATTGTTCGAGTTGAACGGAGAATACGGATTTCTATATCTGATACATTGCGGCGAAGCGCCGATGGTGAGCGAGAATTCTACGCAATTTTCAGGCACAGTGCCGGTGATGGTGCCGCCTTTGCCAGCACCTCCGACGGGAGTATTGCCATTGGGATCGTATTTCGGCGTGTTGAGGTTGCCGAAATCTGTTCCTGCTCCACCACCAACACCCCTTGTTATCGGGGCCCCGCCTTTTTGAGACCGACATGTATTGATGTCTTTAGGTTCAACATGATTGCATTCATTCATGGCACCGCTGATCTTGCAGGTGGTAGCATCTGCCGGAATGGTTATCTCGGACGCGCTTGCTTTTATTTTCTTGCAGTTTGCGTCGCAAGTAGCACCTGCCTGAGTACCAACATAACCTATGTTCAGGTCCACGGCACAGCCATATTTGTGATTTGAATCCTTAGCGCCGGTCGTACTACCAAGCGGGCATGTATTCTCTCGATACGCTGAGTTGATGCGCACGCCCGGCATTGTCTTGAGTAGAATGGCAAGCTTTTGCGCAAAGAAGGGATTCAGTTCAGCTATAGCTTTCTTCTTGTTGACAGGATGGGCACCCCCTCCGGTGCACCCGTTTGCGTCATAATTGAATATCGAATTGAGGTATTGATAAGCGGCGCATGCTTCAGGAGTTAAATATTTTTTATCCCAAGCAGCCGTACCCGCGCTTAGTTCAAAAAGTGTATCGCAAGCAGCGCTCAGCAGTGGGGTTTCGGGCGGCGAAGCGGGAGATGTTTCTTGTCCGAAAGTCGTTGATTCTTGATTTTCGTCAACAGCACCGAGCGCATTGCCGCTGAAGAACAAAAAACAGACGAGCACAGCAGTGAGTATTACGACTAACCGTACCGGGACCCGCTGGATCATGTCGAAAGTATACCCCGAAAAAAGAACTACTTCGCAGTTCTCCACGGGGCAGGCCGCGAATTTTAGTGTGCGATGCTCGTCGTAGCAGAATTCACACCCGTGTTGCCGTTGCAAGTGGCGGGAGACCAGAATCCTTTTTTGCTCGCCTTCGCTTCTGCCTGCGCTGATTTGAATTCTTTTTGGAATTGGTATGCTTTTTTGTAGGTGTATTCGTGTGCGTAGCCTTCGGCTATCATGAATTTGTTATAGAAGAGGCCGTTTGGGAGGCCTGCCTGCGCAGGCAGGTAGACGTAGGCGAGCATACGGCCGTACTTATCGTATTTGTCTTGTGTGGGGTCGACGACCAGCCGGACGTCTTTGCCCGCCATGAGCTTTTTACCCTCAGCACTTGCCTCGGGTCCCCAGCATTCGACCGGTTTGCGAGGATCGAGCGTCTCCGGCGTGTCCATGCCGATCAAGCGCACCGTGATCTCCTCGCCCGAACGACCGAAGTCGTCCGGTCGGGTGGGCTCGCCATCCTTCCACACCACGATCGTATCGCCATCGACCACGCGTACCACCGAGTAGTAGCCCGGAGTCGTGGTGGCATCATCTGGATCGAAGGCCGCCTGCGCGGAGGCAGATTGGGCAGGTTGCACAGTAGTGTGCGGGGAAACGGGAAGTGCCCGAGCACCGACTGCCAGCAGTACGAACGCCACCGCGAAGCAGATGTAGGCGAATCGGCGCACTGTCATTCGTGCATTGTACGGTATTGGCAGTGGGGGAATCTGTTAGACGTTCCGCATCCGCTGTCGCCTAAATGAGATGTTTCTGTGCGAATGCATGGCCGGAGCCTGGGAGACATCTTGCAGAAAGTTGCTCCTCGCATCGGAGCGACCGTACTGCTTGAGCCGAAATGGAATGTGGTCGGACAAATCACATACCAAAGCGGCAAAAGGCGCTACTTCCGCACCTCGACCCTCGACATCAACACGATGGGAGCGTCCGCAATCGCCAAGGACAAGGATTACGCGAACTTCTTCATGCATAGCATGGGATACTCGGTCGTTCCGGGGAAGACGTTTTTCTCGAACGATTGGGCGCGGACGATGCGGTCGAACCGCAATATCGACGCGGCGTATCGCTATGCGAAGCGGCTTGGCATGCCTGTCATCGTCAAGCCAAACAGCGGTACTCGCGGTCAAGGGGTCGCGTTGGTCAACACGAAGCGTCAGTTCTATCGAGCGATGCGACTCATCTTCAAGAAAGACCCTGTCGCCTTGGTGCAACGGCCGGTCGTCGGCAACGACTATCGGCTCGTCGTTCTCGACGACAAGGTAATCTCCGCGTATCAGCGATTGCCACTGAGCGTCGTCGGCGACGGGAAGTCCACCATCTCGCAGTTGCTCAAGAGAAAGCAACGCGAATTCGACGGCGATGGTCGCGATACGGCGATTAAGCTCGATGATCCTCGCATTCGGGAAAAGCTCGGCCGAGGCGGTCATTCGTTCGACTCGGTACTGGCGAAGGGCGATCGCGTTTACTTGCTCGATAACGCGAACCTCTCGTCTGGTGGCGATTCGGTCGACGTGACCGAGTGCGTGTACCCCGAATTCCGTCGTCTCGCGGTTCAGTTGACGAAGGACATGGGTTTGCGTCTCTGCGGCGTCGACCTCATGATCGCTGGGGATATCAGCGAGAAACCGAACAAGTACTGGGTTCTGGAAATCAATTCCGCACCAGGACTTGACCACTACGCCCAGAGCGGACCTGCGCAAGAGCAAGTCGTCGAAGACCTGTATCTCGACGTGCTCAAAAGCATGGAATAAATCAGGCGGTACTGCATGCTGGAGTTGGGCACTCCAGCATGTCTTTTTTATGCGGTTTTATGCACGACATGGAAGAACGTGCACAATATAGAAGCAGTGGAGGTGCGGGGAATCGAACCCCGGTCCAAAGAAAAGTGTGTGAGTGTGTCTACATTGCTTAGGACATCTTGAGGATTTAGGCGATGCATCTTAAAGATGCACGAAATAATGCATTGCCGAGCTCGTTGTCTTACATCTGCACCGAGCAGGGCAGATGAGTGCTTGAAAATGTTACGCCCAGCCAGCCTTGATCAAGCATTGGGCTAGTGGACGGCGCTTAGGCAACGAATGCGTAAGCGGGCTGCAAGTCTGTCATCTGTATAGGTGACAAAATTGCCCGTGCTACTTTGTTCGCACTTGAAGTGTTTGAACGGGGTTGAGACCCGCCCGAACGGCCGAAGCCATTCGGTCGGGCGGGGAGTCGTTCACTCCCCACAACGCGCAAACACACACCGGTTTCTCTGTCGAAGCCAGTCACCCCCGAAAAGAGCACTTCATTTCTCTTTTCGCGAACGGCTAACTTACAGACAGATATTATTTTTTCAACGACCTTTGCATCGAGCGTTTCTCTTCCCGCGCACGTATGCTCTGACGCTTGTCGCGCTTTTTCTTACCGCGCACGATCGCCAAGCCAAGCTTCAGATTCCGACTTTCATTATACACCGAAAGGGGGATAATTGTCAAACCCTGCTGGCCTTCAGCGCTCGCAATATGGGCGATTTCCTTCTGCGAGAGTAGCAGGCGGCGCGTGCGGTCGGGCTCGTAGCTCGCTGGTGCGTTGGCTTGCTGCCACGGCGGGATAGTGGCGCCCACCAGGTATGCCTCGCCACCACGCGCCACCACGCGCGCACCCTTCAAAGAGCCCTGCTTATTGCGCAGGGATTTCACCTCGTAGCCAAATAGTTCCAAACCTGCCTCAAGGGTCTCGAGTATTTCATAATCAAATCCCGCGCGGGTGTTTTCTATCAGGTTCATGTGAGAGAATATAGCATCAACTGCGGAAAATCGTTCGCTCCAAGCCCGAAACTTTACGCGACTTTGCTACCCAATTTTGAATCGAAAGCCCCTATGTCCTCGCTCCTGCCAAGTTCTTGCAGATAGACGGCGACTTGAGCTAAGTTTCTATCATTGAGGATCCGCTCTTTTCGTCTGGCAAGAAATCCTTTTTCCGATGCTTCATTTTTTCCGATAACCGTTAGGACGACAGGTTCTCCCCGCCACTCTCCTTGAGCAATGCTCGTCTTGGTCTGAAAGGCGCATATGCCGCGAGCTATGAGTAGTTTTACTACTGCGCGTTCATACGGCTTGAGCGTCGTTTGACTTTCGTAAGGGCCCACACCTTTTTTCCCGTTGCGACCCGCCAGTATTTCTCCGACCCCGCGCAGTTGCTCATCGGAGAAGTTGTTCAAGAATCGGTCGGCCATGCCCATGTACGTTTGATCTTGCAACGTCCCCGGGTTTTCCCAGGCGTTTATTTTCTCTCCCAATCGATACGGATTCTCGCCGCGCTGCATTTGTATAATGATCTTTGCCAGCAAAGACGCATGGTCCTTGCCTTCATAGACCGTATAGATAGGCGAGAGGCCCGCTTTATCCATTGCCTTCACCAAGTCATTGGTACCTCCCTCCATATCAATTGGAATAAAACTGTCGTGCGTACCGGCGAACATGAGACATTTTTCCCCCTTGGGTAGATACTCCAAATTTTCTATCTGCGTGTATTGGCGTATCAATTCAAAATACTGTTCCTTCGTTATTCCGCGTTTCTCAAGATCTTGCGCGAGCGGCTCGACGACCCACGTAGAGTACATCCCATATCCGATGTTTGTTCCTGCCGCGATGGCCACGAAACCATCAGCACGCTTGTTCTGTGCTGCTCGCTCTTTCCCATATTGGTTTGCCATGTAGAAGCCAAGATGTGTGCCTCCAGAGTATGAAAAAAATTTTACCTGCGCGGTTGGGTGTTGCGCGATGGCATGATCAACCGCTTTTTTCACTGCTTTAGTGCAACGAATGCACTGCTCAGGCGTATACCCTGCGATTCCGGCGGGACCGTTGAACTTATAGACGGTGCCTTCTTGCGGTAGCGAATCAAGTACGCCGGGCACGCCGAGAAATTGCGCCGCCGCAGCCTTCATTTTTTCGGCCATCGTTTGCGTGCCGAGTATTTTCCGCTCCTCACTCTCGTCATACGCAGCTCCGAGCCCGGGGAAGCAAATCCATATCACGTCGTCCTTCGTCATCTCCATTTTGCTCATGGTGAACGATTCATATTTATCGGGATTGTTCTTTCCATCCACAACGGTTTGCCGTGTCGATGGGGCAAATTTACGTTCGAGAAATCCAGCACGTTTTTCACGCTCACGGCGTTCAAAGTAGTCTTGCTCAAACTGATTCATCGGCCTATCGGGCATGAAAGGCCTGTTTTTAGGATTACTAAAATATCGCCGTTTGCCGAATGATTCCCAGACATTCCTTGTTTCGGGACTTGTCGATACGTACGTTTTTACAGGACCTGTTTCCGATTCTGTAGCAACCACATACTCGCTACTTACATCTTGCATCGCTGGGTGTGGAGTTTCCTCCATTTCAATGGCGCGAGGAGCAGTGTATGGAATTTCTGCGAGAGACACATGGTCTGGACCTTTTTCTCGCAGCTCGGTGAGTAGCGGGCTCAAGATCCTTTGGCATTCATGTAAAAGAATCAGAGGATCAGGATTTTCAGAACGAGCATTTTCCAGGAGATGGCCCACGACCTCAACATAGGTAGGGTCGCGCTGCTGAGCTAGTTGCGTTCTCATCCAGCTTTGTTCATATGGTCGTTCGAATTCAGAAAGTACGTAATGCGTTTCGTAAGCAGATAGATAATATTCCAAGGGATTTGTTTGTCGCAGCGGCTCCAGTTCTCTGAAATGTGCAAGATATTCTTCACGTGATGCATCGCTGTAGCGATATTTTTCCGGGAATGTTTCGAAGAGTTTAGTGGCATCGCCGCAGGCCATGAGATCATGAATTACGCTGTAAAAAGGGGTCCATATGAAAGCCATAAGTTCTTCAGAAACCGCAGCCGGATCTCCCGCGCCCTCTTCATAAAGCGTGGTGTAAAGAGGCCGCACCGTCTCCCCACTGCTGCGATTGTACGCAACCATGGCATGTATGAGGTCATGGCCGATTAAGCTCTCTGGCACTGCCTTGTTGAGCGCAGCCTCCAAACCCTGACCCTCAAGAAATTTCTTATGATATGGCGAATCGATGAGCGCTTCGCCAAGTTGCCTAAACGCATATCGAGCGAACGTCTCAATGTCGGCTCGATCTTGTGCCGGTACATTTTCCCATTGCTTATCGGTCAAACGAAAAAGCCCCGATATTCCTTCATGACCTTTCCCTTGCAGTAGCCGGTCCGTCAATTGACCCACGTGTTCTTTGATAGCATCTATCGTTTCTTTCGGCCTTTCGGTATGGCTTGGTGGGAGAGCCATTTCCGGCTCTCGGTCCATCTTTTTTCCCTGAGGAATCCCTGTTTCTGAATTAGGGGCCATCACTTCAGCTACCTGAGGCGTGCCTTCGTGCGATTCAGCGTCGGTCTTTTTCTCGAGCGCGGTGAGGGCATGACTCACCACATACATGAATTTCTCCGGGTGAAGGTAAAATTGATTGTGCATTCCCTCGACGCTGTAGAAGCCGTCGATGATCTTTGTGATGTCATCATATCCATTTACTTCTTTTTGCGCGCTGATGTTTTTATTCATTTGCATCATCGGAAACACAAGATCATCGGTCGTATGTATGATGGCAATCTTATGACCCTCTTGCTTGAGTATCGGTAAAAGATGCGCGATATCTGCCGTGCCGATCGACGAGATTTCCCGCACGGCGCTTAATCGATCTTCATCGATTGCACGCGTTATCTCTGCGCCGACCCTGTTCAATTGTTCAAGCGTGCCCTGCTTTCCAGCTTCTCGAGGCGTTTCTTTGAGATGCTGCCTAAAACGCAACATTAATTTTAGAGTGGAATCTTTTCCGATCATTCCCGCAGGATTCAAAAGTACGAGATTGCGGATACGATTAGGAAATTCCATGGCAGCGAGCATCGCGGTCAGTCCTCCCTCTGATTGAGCCACCACGTCCGCACACTCGACACCGCGTGCGTCCAGGGCCGACATGAATCCGGCGAGACGCTTCAGTTCTACTGCGTGTGCTCTACGGATATGATCTTCAGGATTTAGAATATGAGCTATCGGATTTATTGCGAGTTCTACGCCATGCGGGGCATTAATGGCGATAGTGCGCCTGCCCTCATGCGCAAGCGCGGAAATATTGTCAGTTAATGCTCGTGGAGTATTTCCCCAGCCGGTCATCAGGAGCGCAGGCATTTGTGAAGAAGAATGTCCCGACGGGACGTCGTATACATCATAAGGTTTACCGCCCAAAACCGTTTCGTGCCTCCACTGCGACAACGCATCAGGCACTTGCTCCGCCCTTCTTGATTCGAGCCCCATTGTCAGATTTTAGCACCCCTGTGGCAGCAAGGTGTTGCGATATCCCTAGCTCTATTTCTTGAAGATTCTGTAATTACCAGCGTATGAAGCCCACGACCATAGGCACAAGGAACAACACGACCAATATGACCGTCCCGGCATGCCGGTGCAATCTCATACCGAACCACTTATCGGCGTAGTGATTGATGCACGCGCCTTTATACGCTCTCTTTCCTTCACGTTTGAGGAATGTGTGTTCCCAGACGGTAAAAGGGCATTCGCCGCCGTAGAGTGGCCACGAGCCCGCCGCGAGGAGCGCGAATGCGCTAAAGCCGACGATCACTCCCTTGCCCGTAAATAGTCGAGGATAGTACGCCATCAAAAAAGGCGAAGCGAGTGAGGCTGTCGCGAACGAGAGAAAGAATACCGTATGCACGACTAAAATTATTTTCGATCTCATACCTATACCAAAAGCGTACACAGTTCATTTTTCAGCGCAAGGGCGTCTTGGAAGCCGAGGTCAAAGGTCGTAGTATATCGCTGATTTTTTGCGCCCCTACCATTTTCCCTGTATAGTTCGCTCGCTATGGCTGCGCCCAACCAACACAATCACAAAAAGCCCCAGTCGCAAAAGCCCGGCGGCAAACAACCGGGGAGGCCCAGTATATGGATGCAGATGGCGATCGCGCTGGGCATCTTTGTGCTCCTCTCTGGCGGGTATTCAATGGTGCGGCAATACATCGTTGCGCCGTCGACCGAAGTCGCGCTCTCGCAGATAGCAGGCGACATCACCGCCGACAAAATCGCTTCGATCGATGTCGAAGGCGATACGATAACGGCGAAGTATAGTGACGGCACGTCGAAGACCTCTCACAAAGAAGCAGAGTCCTCGCTCTCGCAGACCTTTGCCAATTACGGTATCACGCCCGAGAAATTGGCCGCCGTGAAAGTCGAGATCAAGGACCAAGGCGGTGTGAAATACTGGCTCACGTTCCTCCTGCCGATCTTCGTACCGGCGCTCCTCCTTTTTGGCGTTATCTGGTACCTCTCGCGGCAGCTGCGGCAGGGCGGCATGCAGGCCTTCACCTTCGGCCGTTCGATGGCGCGGCTCGTAAGCCCGGAGGATGAAAAACAAAAAGTGACATTTGCCGACGTGGCTGGCGCCGCAGAGGCCAAGCAGGAGCTGATGGAGATCGTCGACTTTTTGAAAAATCCCAAGAAATTCATACAGATCGGCGCCCGCATCCCGAAGGGCGTGCTCTTGATGGGGGCACCGGGGACCGGAAAAACTTTGCTCGCGCGCGCGGTGGCAGGCGAGGCTGGCGTGCCTTTTTTCTCGATCTCCGGCTCGGAATTCGTCGAGATGTTCGTGGGTGTCGGCGCTTCGCGCGTGCGTGATCTTTTTCTGAATGCAAAAAAAGCCGCGCCCGCGATCATCTTCGTCGACGAGATCGACGCGGTGGGGCGCGTGCGCGGTACGGGCGTGGGCGGTGGCAACGACGAGCGCGAGCAGACACTCAATCAGATCCTGGTGGAGATGGACGGCTTCGAGCCCAATGAGAAGGTGATCGTGATGGCCGCGACGAATCGCCCGGACGTGTTAGACCCCGCACTTCTGCGCCCGGGCCGCTTCGACCGCCGCGTCACCATCGATTTGCCCGACCGCAAAGACCGAGAAGAGATCCTGAAAGTCCACTCGCGCAAAAAGCCGATGGGTCCTGATGTGAAAATTACCGTCATCGCCGAACGCACGCCCGGCTTCAGTGGCGCCGATCTTGGCAATCTGATGAACGAAGGCGCCATCCTCGCTGCACGCGAAGACCGCAAAGAGATTACGCAGTACGATCTTATCCGTTCGATAGAAAAAGTGATGCTCGGGCCGGAGCGCACATCGCATGTGCTCAATAAGAAAGAGAAAGAGATCACGGCTTTCCACGAAGCCGGGCACGCGCTGGTCGCCTCCGTCTTGCCGTATGCCGATCCGGTGCATAAAATTTCCATCATCTCGCGCGGCCGCGCGGCGGGCTACACGCTGAAGCTCCCGCTCGACGAGCACCGCATGCAATCGCGCAAAGAATTCCTCGACGACATCGCGGTATCACTCGGTGGCTACGTCGCCGAGAAGATGATCTTCGGCGATCTCACCACCGGCGCGTCCAACGACCTGCAGGTCTCCTCGGCGCTCGCACGCGACATGGTCACGCGCTACGGCATGAGCGAAAAATTCGGCCCGATGGTATTCGAGGGCATGCCGGGCCGCGCGATGTTTGGCGGCAGCGTAGAAGGCGAGCAATCGCAGGAAGTGGCGGCGCAGATCGATGCGGAAGTGAAAAAAATAATCAGCGACGCGCACAAAAAGGCAGAAGACATCATCAAAAAACATCGCCCCGTCTTGAACGCGATCGCTGCGCATTTGGTGGAAATAGAAACCATCGAGCAAGCCGAGTTTGAAAAGATCCTTATCGCGCACGGCATCGTGCCGAAGAAGAAAGAAGACATCGAGCACGCCCCGTTAGCGTGACAAGCGTATAACGCTAGCTCATCCGGCCAGGCAAGCTGGGGTTATATCTGTATTATCACGATTGGATCTGCCAATGAAAAGTTTCATTCTTGAGGCCGTGCGGGATTGGCCGAAAAGCGAATATGCTATAATCGCACGTATGACCAAGTTGCTCGAAGAGGGCATCAAGGCGGTGCAGGGGCTTCCTGAGGATCGGCAGAACGATGCCGGAGAAATGCTGCTCGCCATCGCGGGCAACTCGGACCGCTATCAACTGACGCCGGAGCAAATTGAGGACGTAAAGCTCGCGATTGCCGAGACCGACAGGGGAGAATTCGCAAGCGACGAAGAAATGGCAGCGCTTTGGAAAAAGTGCGGTCTATGAAGGTGCGCTATTCGGCGCGCGCAAACCGGCATATCGACGCTATACACGACCACATCGATCGGCACGATTCGGAAGCGGCGACACGCGTCATCGCTCATATTAGCGGAACGCTCCAAAGTCTGGAAGAGTTTCCATATCTAGGCCGTGTGCAAGCGATACCCGCTACAAGGAAACTGATCATTCCCCGCCTACCGTTCGTCGCCATGTATCGGACCGTCGGTGATACGGTCATCATCCTCGGCGTGTACCACTGCGCGCAAGACCGTTGAAGATCGCGCATGGCAAGGAGGACATTGAACGCACGCCCTTAGTCTAAAAGACAACACCTGCAGGATTTTCATTTCCGCAGGTGTTCCGATGTGTATTCGCTCGCGAGCTTACGCGCATGCTTCAGTGTGTCTTTGCCCAATGGGAAGTAAGGAAGGAAAAATATATCCATCCACAGGGCGTCTCCGATAGAGTCCGTTAAACAATAAATAATCACCGCATAAAGTATCCCACGGAGGCACTCGCTACGGAAATTTTGGCGTTTCGATAATGGCACGTGTTTGGCGGTTATTGTCCAACGCCACACAACTAACGGCCACGGGACGAACCAAAGAAAGGACAACACTTTCTGTCCGGCCCACAAAAAATGGCGCATGTTCGCTCTCCTTTGTAAGACAAGCCGGACGACTTGTCTGTCGGCACACTACACTATTTTGTTTGCCAATGAAAAGTCTCGTTGCCGAGGCCATGCTGGACGTGGCCGACGGGCCAGATGTTGACGCCTTCTGAAGTGACGACGGGCTCGGTTAGCTGCCAGTCTTTTTTTACCAACGTCATCGTCTCACTACTTGGCTCGATGCCGAAAAATTTCGGGCCGTTCAGTGAAAGAAATCCTTCGAGTTTACTTGCTCCGTGAGGCGCATCGCCTTTTATGGGGTCGAGCGCGTTCATTTCATCAAATACTTGCGTATACATCTCCACCGCGATGGGGGAGTTGAAAACGCCGAAGGCCACGCGCGATGAGAATTTCTTTTGTTCCGCGTGCGGCGCGGTGTCGGTGCCCGCGGAGATAAAGAGAAGACCCTTGGTGGCAAGCGCGCGGAGCGCGTCGCGGTCTTTTGCGCGCATGATGAGCGGCTTGCAGTGAAGAAGCGAATGATAGCCACCGGAAAACACTTGTCTGCGGTCGTACATCAAATGGTGCGGTGTTAGTGTGGCGACGAGCTTACCTTCCTTTCCATTTTCTTCCATAAATTGCGCCCCTTCCTTGGTGGATATATGTTCGAGCGAGATTTTTAGATCGGGAAATTTCTCGAGGAGTCGAGGCAACACATCCGATAGAAAAATATCCTCGCCATAATACGGATCTTCTTCCTCTCCCTTATCATTCAAATGCACCTCGCCGTGCAAGAGGAGCGGCATTCCGACGCGTTCCATTGCCGAAAGCTGTTCTTTTGCCTCCAAAATATTCCGAAAACCCCACTGCGAGTTGGTCGTCGCGCCCCAGGGATACGACTTAGCCGCAAAAATCTTTTTCTCTGCCGCGCCTTTTTCTATCTCCGCGACCGAAAGATTTTTCGTCAGGTAAAAACTCATCAGCGGCTGGAACTGCAGCGAGGCGTCGCCTCGATGCACTGCCGAGAGGATCTCCTGTTTGTAGCTTTCGGCGGCGGCCACCGTCTCTATCGGCGGCTCGGTGTTGGGCATGATGAGCCCGGCCGAGAATTTGACCGCCGTGATCGGTGCGACCGCCTTCAGCATCGCGCCTTGCCGCAAGTGGACGTGTGAATCAAAGGGCTTTTTGATGGTTATGGAATTTGCCACGCGATTAGTATACACTGCGCCCCATGATAAAAAACCAAAACGCCCAAAAGGCCCTCGCTTTACACAAAAAACTTGGCGGCAAAATTAGGATCGTTCCGGCTGCACCAGTGAGGAATCGCGCGGATCTCTCGCTCGTGTACACGCCCGGTGTCGCCGCTGTTTCCTCGTATGTGGCCAAACACCCGAAAGAGGCGCGCTTCTATACGGGCAAAGGGCGCATGGTCGCGGTCATTTCCGACGGCTCGGCCGTATTGGGCCTTGGCAACATCGGCGCACTCGGCGCATTGCCGGTGATGGAAGGGAAGTGCGCGCTTTTTAAGACATTTGCTGGAGTGGATGCCATCCCGCTCGTCCTCGACCTTTCCACTTCGGTCAAGGCAGGTACCCAGGCAGAAATAGACTTTCTCGTTGAAACTATTCTTGCGGTTGCGCCGGCATTTGGCGGCATCAACCTGGAAGACATCGCGGCACCGAAATGTTTTGAGATTGAAAAGCGCGTGGTAGAAGCGCTCGACATCCCGGTGATGCACGATGACCAGCACGGCACGGCCATCGTCGTACTCGCCGGGCTCATCAACGCGCTCAAAGTGGTCGGCAAGAAAATGAGCAATGCGCGCATCGTCATACAGGGCGCAGGTGCGGCGGGGACCGCGACCGCCAAACTTCTGCGTTTTGCAGGGGCAAAAAATATCATCGTCCTCGATAGCCGTGGCATCGTGGATGCTTCACGCAAAGAGCCGCACAAGCGTGAACTCGCAACGTTCAACACCAAACACGTCAGGGGAGGCCTGCGCGAGGCCCTCGAGGGAGCCGACATTTTCCTCGGCGTTTCCGGGCCCAACACCGTGAAAGCGAGCGACATCGCGCTCATGGCACCACAGGCAATTGTGTTTGCCATGGCCAATCCGACCCCCGAAATAATGCCCGACGAGGCGAAGAAAGGCGGCGCATTCATCATCGGCACCGGCCGTTCCGATTTCCCCAATCAAATAAATAATTCGCTCTCATTCCCCGGCGTGTTCCGCGGCGCGCTTGATAATAAAGTGACGAAGATAACCCAGCAAATGAAACTAAATGCGGCAAAAGCGATAGCCGCGCTCGTGCCGAAACCGACGCAGAGCAAAGTCATCCCCGACATGTTCGACAAGCGCGCTCCCAAAGCGGTCGCGAAGGTGATCCGATAGTGAAATTTCTGGCATCAATTTTGTAGAAAATCCTGCCTGTGATACGATCAGCGCATGAGCACAGTGACCATTTCTCAGAATGAGTATAAGCAATTGAAGCGCCACTCAACGGCGTATCGAAAAATAGCATCACGCCTTTTTGAGGCGGTTGTGCGGGATGATATAGAGACGGTGGTGAAGGATTTTGCCGCAACGAAACTCTATTCGAAAGGTTTTCTTGCTGATCTTGAAAAAGGCCTTCGCAAATCCTCGTGGGGCAAGGCATGAAGCTTGAACAGCTCCGGTCGGATCTCCATGCCTATCTGCGCAAGCATCAACTCGTCCTCAAATGGAATAAAGCCGCCAAAATTTTTGAAAAGGATCCTCGCCACCCGTCTTTACATTTTGAGCTTCTCGAACCGCATTGGCGCGGCATATATTCGTTTCGCATCGATAGAAAATACCGCGCGCACTTTTTCATAACGGAGCGCAACACAGCGGAGATATTCATGATCACCAATCACTACAAGAAGTAATCACCGACATGTTCGACACACACTCCGAAGGCGGTCGCCAAAGTCATTCGTTAGCTCTATAATCGGCACATCCTGCTTCGCATGAAGCTACGCAGGACAAGCCGCCCGTAGCTCAATGGTTAGAGCACCGAGCTTATACCTCGGGGGTTCTTGGTTCGAGTCCAAGCGGGCGGATCGATACATAAAAACAGTGCCTGAGCACTGCTTTTCTGAACAATTCGATACACAAATCTCGGTATATAATCCGATAATCTATGGCGCATCTCAACGAAAAGATAGATTTTACCGTTTGCATTTACATCGTTTTTGAGAACAAGCTGTTGCTCCATAAGCATAAAAAATTGAATATTTGGCTACCACCTGGCGGGCATATAGAGCTCGATGAAGATCCGAATCAGGCGGCGATCCGCGAGGCGAAAGAAGAGAGCGGGCTTGATATCGATCTCGTGGGCGAGTCCACGACCTATGATACGCCGTACGCATCCAGAGATCTTGTTCCGCCACGTTTCTTGAACAAACACTATTATGATACCTCACACACGCATGAGCACGTGAATCTCGCCTTTTTTGCGCGCTCAACCAGCGCCGATGTCCGCCATGAGATCGAAGGTGGCGAGATCCGCTGGTTTACGGCAGACGAGCTCGCCGATCCAAAATACAACATTGTCCAAGATGTGCAGGCACACGCACTCCACGCACTCAGGGAATTGAAGCGTTAGTTCTTGCACGTCATAGGAGTCGTGCGACAATACCTCTATGAGATTCATCTCGATCGGCATTGTCTCCACGCTCTTGGTGCTTCCACTCGCGGTATCTGCTCAATCCATCGTCCCGGGATCGCAGGATCAAATGACTGCATTATACGACCAGCGTGTCGCGACATTGCGCACGCAAGTACAGGCACTCACACTTCTTCTCACACAATTGCTCCAACAACGAGCGACGGGTGGCGCAATGGCGCAGGGAGGCACCTGCTCCGCAATGACAATGATGGGTCCAGGCGCAGAAAATACCGGTGTTTCGCAGCTGCAGACATTTCTCGCACGCAACGCATCCGTCTATCCTGAGGGCAAGATCACAGGCTACTACGGATCCTTGACGACTGCAGCGGTGCAGCGATTCCAGGCAAAGAACAGCATCATTTCATCGGGTGACCCTGCTTCGACCGGCTATGGGCGCGTCGGACCCAAGACACTCGCGGCGATACAAGCACAGTGCGGCGCCTCGAGTGATGATGTCGGCGGATTCATTCAGGTCTCACCGGTTTCCGGCCCGGCGCCTCTTCAGGTGAATGTGCAGGCGACCGTGAACACGACTGGCTCGTGTGTGGCCGCGATTTACACGATCAATTACGGAGACGGCAGCAGTACGCAACAGATCACGGTCCCCGCTGGCACCTGCCAGAGCCTGCAGCAGACCTATACCCACACGTACTCAAATACCGGGACATACAGCGTGACCTTGGCCGCCGGGCCGCATTCGAGCAGCGCCACCGTAGTGGTGCAGTAAGATAGAGGCTACAAGCCCGTCTTACCTGGTGTAGCATTACTCTATAAAAGGTATTTAATTTTGTATGATCAAAAAAATCGGGCTCGCCGTCGTTGGTTTTAGCCTCGTGGCCTCGCCATGTATCGCCTCGGCCGACACCGTGGGTGATCTGCAGGCCAAGATCCAAGGGCTGCTCGCGCAGGTTCGGGTCCTCCAGCGGCAGATCGCCGACCTTACTGCCTCCCCAACTCCCGTCGCCTGTACGATGGAAGCCAAGCAATGTCCTGATGGCTCATACGTGGGTCGCAGCGGCCCTCGGTGTGAATTCGCCGCGTGTCCGGGAGAAACGCCCTCGCCCTCGCGCATCTGTCCGCAGATCCTACGCGCGCTTGCGGTGGGGAGCAGGGGCGATGATGTCAACGAGCTGCAGGCGTATTTGGGCGTTTCGCAGACGGGATACTTCGGTCCGCTTACCGCCAACGCCGTTGCCGCGTTCCAAACCGAGGAAGGACTCGCGCGCGTCGGCACTGTCGGGCCTCTTACTCGTGCTGCTTTCGCGCGTCGCTGCGGCAATCCGCAAAAAGATGTGTTCTCCGCGTCTCCCATGCGTGGCGTCGCACCACTTGCGGTGAACTTTACCTTTGCGCCGAAGATCGATGAGCAGGGCCAGTACTACGTTGAGTTTGGTGATGGCCAAGGACAAGTCATGGATACGCGGCAGATCTACTGCATCCGCGCTCCATGCATCTCGCCCTCCGTGGCTTCACACACCTACACCGCTGCTGGCATCTACACCGCCACGGTCTCGCGCTATTTCGCTTGTCTTTATTCCAATCCGCGCTGCATGATGATGCAACCGCCGCCACTCGCCACGCTCACGATCATCGCCACCAACACTTCGACGACCGGTACGCCATCGATCTCTGGTGTGGATGGGCCCACCATCTTGCGGGTGGGGCAGGAGGGTTCTTGGAGCGTGCGCGTAAATGACGCATCCGGCTACCTTTCGTATTCCGTGCGATGGGGTGATGAAGCATACGCAGTATCCATGAACAGCGCCGGGGCGTCCACGCCTGTCTCTAGCTCCGGGACATTCACCCACACCTACGCGAACGCTGGCACCTATAGCCCGACCTTTACCGTGACCAATGGCAGTGGCCAGAGCGCATCGGCAAGCGCGACGGTGGTCATTCAATAGATTGTTATTCTGCGTGCAATTCTTTTCCCGCGTTCGCAACTCTTTGCGCGAGCGCGGGGTGATGTGAGAGGTTTGGGTCTTGCGCCACGACGGCAAATGCTTCCTCCCGTGCTGCGCGGATGAGGCGGGGATTTTTGAGCGCTTCCATACCGAGGTCGCTTACCCCCCACTGCTGGCGGCCGTAGAGGTCGCCCGCGCCGCGCGTCTCGAGATCAGTTTCGGCGAGCGCGAATCCGTCGGCAGACTTTTCGAGTGCCTTTAAACGCTTCATCGGGATCGCAGAGGAACTTTCCGACAGCAGAAAGCAGATCGGCGGATGCGATGAGCGTTGCACGCGCCCCCGCAGTTGGTGCAATTGCGCGAGCCCGAAGCGCTCCGCGCCTTCGATCATGATCGCGGTCGCGTTCGGCACATTGATGCCCACCTCAACCACCGAGGTAGCGACGAGAATATCGATTTTGTGGTCGGCAAAATCCTTCATAACTTCGTCCTTACTCGGTTTTCCGCCCGAGGCGGACCCGCCTCGGGCGGGCATTGCGCCATGTAGGAGACCGACGTTGTATTCCGCGAATACGTCTTTTTGCAGGCGTGCCGCTTCTGCTTTGGCAGATTTTGCCTGAAGTGCGCCTATTTTGGTCGGATCAGGTTCTTCTATACGAGGACAGATCACATACGCTTGTCGGCCTTTTTGCAATTCTTCGCGAATTTTTTCGTATGCCTCATTACGTTTGTCCGGTACAACGATCTTCGTCGTGATAAGCGCGCGGCCGGGAGGTAATTCATCCAACACTGAGATGTCCAAGTCGCCGTACATGGTGAGTGCGAGCGTGCGGGGGATCGGTGTAGCTGTCATGCTCAAGAAATGCGGGGCGGCGTCATTTTTTTGCGCCAGCGCGCGGCGTTGCCGCGTCCCGAATCTGTGTTGCTCGTCCACGATGGCAAAGGCCAAGTGCTGGAATTTCACACTTTTTTGGATGAGCGCGTGCGTACCCACGAGCATCGCGATCTCGCCGCCCGCGACCCACTTTAAAAGTTGTGCTCGAGAAATGTCGGTTGCTTTGTCGGGCGAAACTTTCGATGGGAATTTTTTGCAGCCGCTGCCGGTCATCAGCGCAATGTTGATCGGCAGATGGCGGAAGTAGGAAATGAAGGATTCAAAATGTTGCTGTGCGAGTATTTCTGTCGGCGCCATGTAGGCGACCTGCAGAGTACCTGCCTGCGCAGGCAGGCCGCTCGCCCGGTTCGGCGGACGGCTGCGTACCACTGCGTAGGCAGTGGCAGCCGCGACGAGCGTTTTGCCGGAGCCGACATCGCCCTCCAAGAGCCGCGCCATCGGATGACCTTTACTGAAGTCCCTCAAAATATCCTGCATTGCTCGCTGCTGAGCGTTGGTGGGAGGGAAGGGGGACGTTTCTAAAAACCGTTCCACAAGTGTATCCGCGTTTTCAATGACGAAGCTCGGCCCGGCATCATTCTGCGCGCGATCGATGGCGCGCGCTGTTTGGATGGCAAACATTTCTTCAAATGAAAAGCGTTTGCGCGCCGCGTCCGCATGCGTTTTTTTCTCCGGCTGATGTATCCAGACGAGACTATCGGTGAGCGTCGGCAAATTGAGTCGCGTGCGCACGGCCTGCGGTATCGGATCTTGGAGTTGCTGGTGCGCACCGTTCTCGAACACTTTTTTCAGCCCGTGATAGAACCATCTGCTCGTGATGCCACGGCTTTCCGGATACACCGGAAACAGTGCAGGCATGTCGGTTGTAATTTCGTCATCCTTCTTAAATATTCCTATAGGAATATCCGATGCCGATACCTGCTCGACTTCCGGATTTGCAATGTATGGTTTTTCTGCGCTGCCACCTACGGTGCCTGATACGCGCACCGAGGTGCCCTCTTTTACATACGAAGCCATGTAGGGCTGGTTGAACCAAATCACTTTTACCCGCCCCGTCCCATCCTCAAACCATCCCTCAGTGATATTGCGTTTGCTCTTCCATAACTTCTTCGCTTTCAGGCCAGAGAGCGCGCCATAGAGAACGACTTTTGCGCCGGGGATCAGCGCACGCGCATTGGTCTCGCTGCCGGCCACTTCGTAGCGCACGGGAAAGTGGTACAGCAGGTCGCGCAGCGTGAGAATACCGAGGCGCTTGAGTGCGCTTTTTTGCGCAGGCATGAGCCTGAAATATTTTTCTATCGCATCGTCGGGCTGCATGTGGGCAGTATACTCTTGTGAATAAGTATGAACGCTGTCCTGTCGGCCAGCACGATATACTTCGGAAATGAGGATTCTTATCATCGGCGGCGGCATAGCGGGTCCTGCGGTCGCCGGATGCTTGAAAAAACGCGGATTTGCCGATATCACGTTGATAGAGCGCGCACCGGCATTTCACAATATCGGATTGTTGGTCGGCATGACGGCCAACGGTCGGCGCGTCCTCAAAGAGCTTGGCATCGATCGTCACGTCACTGACAAAGGCGGGTACGAGATACAGTGGGAAGTCGTAAAGAACAAGAGGGGGAGAGTGCTCACGATATTGCCGGTACCGACCGTAAAAGACATCGGCGCGACCGTTGCGATACACCGCTCAGATCTGCATACGGGCCTCATCGGACTCTTGGAAGGTATGGACGTCCGGCTCGGCACGACCGCAAAAGATATCTTGCAAGGCAACGATTCCTGCACGGTAACGTTCAGCGATGGCAGGAAAGAAACGTATGACCTCGTTATCGGCGCCGACGGCATCCATTCTTCGACCCGTGATCGGGTATTTGGCACCAATTTTGCTACCCACTATGGCTGGCGAACGTGGCTCTATTGGTTCCCGAGCGCGCAGATGCATACGCACGCCGAAATGTATCTCGGAGAGGGCAAGCTCTGCGCGACGGTCGGATGGTACGACACGTCAATGGTGTGGCTCCTGGCGCACATTGCTCCGGATAAGCCGCGCCCGGCCGATCATCGAGAGCAGCTCTCGCAGCTTTTTTCAAATTTTCATCCTGTTGTACGCGAGGTCATGCGCACCGCGCCGCAAAAAGACGTGTACTGCGACGATCTCGTGCACGTCGATATGCCGCTCTGGCACAAGGGCCGCGTAGTGCTTGTGGGCGATGCCCAGCATGGCGTTTCTCCCGTCATCGGTATGGGCAGTTCGATGGCGCTGGAGGACGCGCACGTGCTTGCCGATGAACTCAGCAAGCATCCCGACGACATCGACGCTGCGCTGTCGAGCTTTGCCGTGCGGCGAGAGCAGCGGATGCAAAAATTCAGATTTATCGTCGACCGGATGGAACGCTGGATGATGGCGGACGGCATCGTCGGCTACCTGCGTGATCTTGTCTTGCCTTTTATGCCGACCTCTTATTTTTCCGGCGCGGCGCAGAAATTCATACGCGCAGAGAGCTAATCGCGATCTGCGCTTTATGGATGCCGTGTTCGTAAACCTCCATTAATTTTTTCTTGTCGGTGCAAAAACTCGAATAGCACAGATCGTTCTCCACGAAGATCACGTTCTTCTGCGACCGCAGTTCGGCGGTAGCATCCATGAACAGTCGTTGCACGTACTTTTTGCCAAGGTGCTGACCATAGAGAATACTGATGGCGTGGCCCGCGAGAAGATACAACGGGTACAGCAATACTTTTGAGAGACGAACGTCGCGTTGGGATTGGACAGCAATAAATACCGTATCCGGACGAGATCGCACCAGATCCATATCCAATCCACTCGCAAATGTGCCGCCGTCAATGTAGCGTCGCCCCTCTATCTCTATAGCTTGCGAGGAGAGCGGGCCGCACTGTGACGTGGCCATTAGTTTTTCGAACACATTCGTTTTGGCGACCAGATATACTGGCTCACCAGTCGTCACATCGATGACCTTTACATAAAACCCAATGTCCGATCGCTCGAACGCACGCATATCCAGCTTGCAATCGGAATTTTTGGCGACCGCAACGACGTACGCGACATTCAGGTAATCAGGTATCTGCACGCGACGACTGTTCCTGAAGATGAATAGTTTGAGCAGATATCGGAGGAAATTTTTTCTGATGAAATCCGGACTGGTGAGGTGCTCCGTGAAAAATCGCAGTGGCACCGTGGTCTGGTCGGAAACAAAATAGACGCCCACATCGGCTCCCGAGGACGTGCCGTACACGCTCTCCACACGATCGCGCGTCGACTTATCGAGTACGCTGAGGAATCCGGCGACGAACACGCCCATCATGCCGCCGTCACCCAGCAGGAGCACGATATCTTTTTTCGATTTGCTCATGGAATGCATTGTACCGTTTCGGTTATACACAGTCCTGCGCGACACATTCTTGCGCAGGTACGCTGGTCGGGTACGATGTCGTTGTTTATCAATACCTAGTTCATTTGTGTATGGCACACGACAATGAAGGGCGTTTGCGTGACGAGGAAACGGAAGACCTGCTTGCCGACCCAGTAGGGGAGGGAGTAGAAGATGACGATGATGAAAAAGACCCGCTGATGGCGGGCGATGAAGAAATAGAAGAAAAGGATTGGATGTAGTTGCCCTTGCTTTTCTGATATTCTGTATTATAATCCAACTTAGATTATTGGACATTGAAATTCAGTGTGCCTTGGCAGAAAGCGCTTATTCTAAGAGCATTTTCTGCTACGGCACACCGCACTTGCGACTGTGTTTTGCTAGCGAGGAGAACTCTGATGGCAATCATCGGAAATCTGCCGGGCGAGCGCTTGGCGGGTATTGCTGCCGACACGTTCCACAAGGTGCAACACGGAATCATCACCCTCGACGAATGGGCGGCCTTCAATCAGCGCAAGAACCCGTTCGAGTTCGAGCGCAACGAGCACGGTCACATCATCGTGAGCGTGACCGGCCTCGACCTCACCGGCGCGCAGGAGATCGAGCGGCTCTTGGCGGCCGGATTCCGGGTCAGCGATTGGGCAAAGTCGTGCTTCTTGAGTCCGAAGCCCAACGGATACGATACCAAGCATCGCCTCGTCGCCAGCCAGTCGTACAAGATCGCGCTCATGCCGACCAAGGAGATCGAGATCGCCGCCGACCGCACGACGGAAAATCTGCGGAATCGCGGCCCCGAGCTTTACGGCTACGGCAAGCCGCTCGGCGGGATCATCCCGCGCATCCGCGAGCGCGTCTCCAACACCCAAATGAAGGAGATGGGCTTTTACTACATCGCCGCGCCGCATGATCCCATCGAGGATTCCGACGGCGGTCCGCACGTGCTCCGCGCCGACCGCTTCGTCGACGGTCTCTGGGTCCGTGCGTCCTTCGTTCGTCCTGGCGACCAGTGGGGCGTCGGTGGCGCGTTTGCCTTCCTCGTCCCCGCAAGTGTGCCCTTGGCACCTGCTACCTAGGGTCTTGCCCTTGAGCACTTTGCGTTTTGTTCTTTCGGCCTCCGCGCGCTTGCGTGGGGGCCGATCGATTTTGATATGATGAGCAGCGGTAGTAGGCGAATATGCTCCCGATTTTGTTATCAAGTACTCTTGATTAGAAAATCGCAGTCCTTTAGGACGGGCGATCAAACTTTGGGGCTGCCGAATCCGGGCCCTCTGCGGCCAGAGTCTTGTCGGCCATGTGCTTGCAGGAGCGTGTTGCAGAGCGGTTCCAAAAAACGAAGATACTTGGTGTGAGGCGCTAGGCGATTTTAGATCGCGAATGAGATACAGTCCGGAGAGCACTCTATGGACAGTGGTGATACGGGCGGCGCTTCATACATTCCGACGGCGATCCGAACGTGCTCAACGCCAACCGCAACGACGACGGTCAATGGGTCAATGCGAACATCGATCGTCCTGACGACCAGTGGAGCGACGATGGCGCGTTTGCCTTCCTCGTCCCCGCAACTCTCTTCATTTCCCGGCACATTCTCAAATCAGGGACGTGCCGGGTTTTGTTTTTTCAACTGCCCCTGCCACCCACCGAACATTTTCCCGATAGCATCTATTTTTTCCGAAAGCACAATGTATTTCTTGGTTTCTAGAGCATCCGATTCCCACAAGATCATGAGAAGCACTTTGAGCGCGTCTATTTTCCGTGCTGCGAGCCGCACGTACGGCAGTTTCTCTTCACGAGCAAGAAATGCGGCCGCCGATGTCGCTTCAATCGCTTCCACAAAGAGAGAATCTACGCGATTGCCGAGCGAGTAGCGCTGGGTTTTCGGGATAGTATTGTTATAACTATGCCACAGCAGATACGCGCCCTTGATCCGCTCCAAAAGAGGAAGAAGTCGTTGGGGGGGGGTTCCACTAATCGGATCCAATTCGCTCATAGCTACGACAATATCATTTCAGTAGAAAATCTCCTCGCCGCGTGGAAAGAGTTCAAGTGCGGCAAGACGAACAAGTGCGATGTCCAAGAATTCCAGTACAGTCTCATGGACAACATCCTCGCTCTCCATCGCGAGCTGAAAGAGAGGACGTACAAGCACGGCCCCTATCACGCCTTCAAAATCTCCGACCCCAAGCCCCGCGACATCCACAAAGCGACGGTACGCGATCGTCTCGTGCACCATGCGATGTACCGTCAGCTTTATCCGTTCTTTGACCGCGCGTTCATTGCGGACTCGTATTCATGCAGAAGAGGGAAAGGTACGCACAGAGCGATGAACCGCTTCCGTGCATTCGCATATAAAATAGTGGATCGCTACAAGCAGAACTGCTGGGTGTTGAAATGCGACATCAGGAAGTTCTTCGCGTCTATTGATCAAAAGATCCTTCTGGAGATCGTCAGTCAATACATCCCCGATGAACGAATCCGATCTCTTATCGCCGAAGTTGTCGGCAGTTTTTGTTCACGCTGCCGCATACACTCAAAATACGCGACCGCGCAAACTAAGTGTATGCGGAAGGGTCTGCCGCTGGGCAATCTCACGTCACAACTCTTGGTCAACGTGTACATGAATGAGTTCGACCAGTTCGTGAGACACACGCTGAAAGCAAAATACTACGTCCGCTATGCAGATGATTTCATTTTTCTCTCGCATGACAAAAGACGTCTTGAGTCTCTGCTCCCTCTATCAAAGGATTTCTGAACGAGAAGCTACATCTCCAACTCCATCCCGACAAATGTTTCATCGCCGCCTTCGTCTCCGGCGTGGATTTTCTGGGCTGGGTTCACTTCCCCGACCACCGCGTCTTGCGGACGAGCACGAAGCGACGAATGGTGAAGCGAAGCCTCGGACTGGAAGGGGAGAGTCCGACGGTGCAGTCGTATCTTGGAATGCTTGGGCATGGGAATGCGCACAGGCTGTCCCGGTTGATTTTGTATGGCGACGGGAATTGAAATGCACCTTGCGCATTTTTTCCGCAAGCGTAGGATGAATACATGCATTTCTTATTGCGCTACTTAGGCACTGTTGCGGCTGTCATCCTCACGATCAATCTCGTGCCGGGGATCATCGCAGAGACGTGGCTTAGCGTATTTCTCGTGGCCTTGGTATGGTCGGCGATCATGCTGGTGATCAAACCCGTTCTCTCCCTTCTCACACTTCCCATCACCATCATCACGCTTGGCATTTTCTCGCTCATTTTGAACGCACTTCTTTTCTGGCTGATGGCAGTGATCGTGCCTGGCTTCACCGTGGATGGGTTTTTCCCGGCACTCCTCGGTGCGATCGTGCTCTCCATCCTCAACTGGCTTATCCACCTCATTCTGCCGGAATAAAAAGACCCTCGTTGTGCTAGGCTCCGAAGATGGAGCAGCAATGCTATTTCAACGGACGCATCGTCCCATCCTCTGAAGCAAAAATAAGCGTGCATGACATCGGCATCCTGCGTGGCTTCGGCGTGTATCAGGCGGTGCGCGCATACGGCCGAGAACCTTTCAAACTCTCTGAACATTTGGCAAATTTTCGCGCTTCAGCTGCGGCGATGCAGCTCACTGTTCCGGCGTCAGACCCACAGATCGAAGAGGCGATGCGTGCTTTGATCACGAGCAACGTTCCCGATGGAAGAGATGCCGTCATTCGTATGATATTGACCGGCGGGGAAGCGACCGGCGCGCTCGAATACGACCCTTCCCACCCGACCTTCTACCTATTGTGCGATGAGCTGCAGCCTCTACCAGAAAGTATTTTGCGCGACGGTGCACGATTGATCGTGCACGAATACCTGCGACCCCTTGCGCACAGCAAGACCACGAATTACACCGAGGCAGTACTTTTACAAGGCGAGCGCAAGAGAGCGGATGCGCTCGAAATTCTCTACACCTGGCAGGGCAATGTCCTTGAATGTGCGACATCCAACTTCTTCCTTGTTTCCTCCGAGGGAGGATCCGCCTCTCGCGGAAAGAATGTAAAAATTATCACCGCAAAAAATAATGTGCTCGAAGGCGTTACGCGCTCGCTTGCCATCGAGCTGGCGCGCAAAGAATTCTCCGTAGAAGAGCGGGATATATCGATCAATGAAATGTACGCGGCCGATGAGGCATTTCTCACGGCAAGTTTCAAAGAGGTCGTGCCAGTCGTCGAGGTGGCGGGCGCAAAAATCGGTAGCGGGGCTCCGGGCCCGGTCACGAAACGCGTGATGGAACTGTTCCACGCCTACGCGCACACGCACTAGTTGCCAAGTGGCACCGATATCGGCAAAGACGGGAGGCGCGCGCGACTTCGATCCGTTCGTTCGTCCTCCTTCCCCGTACTCTGCGCTTGCACGGTACTGCTCGCTCCTGCGTGTACGGCGACGCTCGATTCGCCCGCAGTTGCGCTGGGGGCGCTCAGCCTCTGCATGTTCGGTGATTCTTCAGTCGTCGAAGATACATCCGCTTTCATGCTGACCGCTTTTGCCTTCTTCTTGCTCACCGTATCCTGGGTCGCCGTGCCATAGCCCGGCGCGAGAGCCGGCCGTTCACTTTGACTGGGTTCGCCCACCACGCGGCCGGTGCGCGCATGGATCGCGGCGCTGGTCTTCAGAAAGACACCGAGTTTTTCGGTCGAACTCAAGACATCTTGGAGCGTATCGAATGCCTGTGGCGCGGCGCGTTTGCCATCGGTACTGCTTGCCGCAGAGATGGTCTCGCTCGCGTTCTTGAGTTGGAGCGCGACGATCTGCGCGGACGACGTAGAGATGCTTCCCTCCGCGGCGCGCGAGAGCGCGATCGAAACATCGAGCTGCTGCCGTGCCGCCGTGTGCATCCGTGCGATCGATCTTGGGGTATTTGTGGTAGCTGCGGCAGCGACCCGCTCCTGCACACGGGCGCGTACGCCATCCACCCGTACTTGCTGGGCCCTGACCGATGCGGCGAGCCTCTTTACATCGGTGCCTTGCGCCGCACCGATCTGTGTGAGGACATTTTCATATTCCGACAATTGTGCTGAAAAGCGGACCGCCACCTCCGCGCTTGCCTCGGGGCTCGAGCTTGCCTGCGTTGTTATTCCCTCGGTCGCATTTCGCGCATGTTCCTCGAAATTTGCCTCCAGCTGGGCTTGTGTCGTCGAGCTCAAGCGGCCTTCGGCCGCCAGCGTCGCAGCTTCTTTGACACGCTCACCAGCGACGCTCATCGCCCATGCGAGCTTTGCATCTGCAGAGACCGAAAGCGCTCCCGCCACGGGCTCGTTGACCCGTGTCTTCACGGGATACAAAACATCTCCCGGCAGAGCACTCTGTGCAGCGTAGGAAACGCCCGCAGTCGAAGCGAACAGCGCTCCGACCAGCACAACAGCGACCGGACGAGAGGAAAAGATCCAGGAGATATTCCATGGCGCGTAGGGCTCTTTGTCTTTGATAGGCGAGCGCAGAGGCTTCATCTCCATGTATGCATGGAGCGTGCGACGCATGCGCTCACGTTCTTCGTGCGTCAGCGACACGTCCGCTCCCGCTTTTTGTATGTAGGTGTTTAATTCTTCGTTCATATATTGCACAGTGTACGCAATTTGGCCATTCCGCGGTGTATGCGCACCGACACGACGTTCTCGGACGCACCAATCGCTTTGGCGATCTCGCTGACCGAAAGGTCGTCAATGAAGCGCATGGTGAGGACGACACAATAATCTTGGGGCAGTTCAGGGATCCGTGCGCGGATCCGCGCGACCAGTGCTGTATCATCGAGCATTTCTTCCGTCTCATGCAATCCACCTTCGGCCATACGCGCCTCTACCCCAGAGGCGATAGTCTCATCTTCCAGCAGTGCATCGAGAGAAGACGAATGTTTTTTACGGTACTCATCGATGATGAGGTTATGAAGGATGCGGTATAAGAACGCCTTATACTGGCGCACTTCTCCACCGCCCGCGACATAATCCCACGTCTTGAGATAGGTGTCCTGTACCAGGTCGTGGGCGCGTTCCCGATCACTGACGCGGAAGAATGCGTGCCGAAAGAGCGCATCGGCATGGGCGTCGAACGCCTCAAGAAATGCTTGCTCTGCTGGGAGTTCCATTGCGCAGTCCTGATCGTTGAGACGAAGATACCCCTGTATTCTTACGTGGTCTCAACCGACGGATGCACCCATACTATCTCGTACCCCATCCACCGCAAAGTATGTCTGTGTATCCCCACATGCGCCGGAGGCCGCACGCACCGTGTGGTACTGCGCGGCCTCCGGCTCAGATGATCAATTCTTTGTGCATGGGCCTCTCGCTTATTCCGCTAATAGAGGTCATGGTACGCACTCGCTGTGAGGTCTGCGTGAACGACATTCAGAGAGAGCGGCGACCGTTGTGGGAGAAGTCTACGGCCACTTCGCTTGCCCAATCCGTATCACGCTCGGCCGCCTTTTCCGCACCGAGGCCGATCTTTCCCGCAGGCAACAGGACGGTCACGCTCGTGCCCCGCCCTTCTGCGCTGCGCACGGTTATTTTCCCATTGTGCAGCTTCACCAGCTCGGACACTATCGTAAGGCCCAAGCCACTTCCGCCCTGCTCACGCGTGCGCGAAGGGTCGGCGCGGTAGTAGGGCTCGAAGATACGAAATAAATCCTTTCGGGCAATGCCGGTGCCGGAATCTCGCACTCTGAATTCGATGAAATCTGGATAGACGGGCTCGACGACCACGCGCATCCGGCCGCCGTGCGGTGTATAGATGATGGCGTTCTTGATGATGTTCATCACGATCTGTTCGAGCGCGGTGTGATTGCCCCACACCGCGGTTCGGTCGCTCAATCGCACCTCCATCTCGATACGTTTTGATTCGGCGAGTCCGCGCAGCATCCGCAAGACAGTATGCACAACGGCACCTAAGTCGACATCATGGAATTCGACCTGTTCGCGCCGGGTGAAGGCCGAAAGCGAGAGCAAGTTGTTGATGATCTCTCCCATACGGTCGAATTCTTCGACCGTACTTTCAAGCGAGTCCTTAAGACCCGGTTCGATTGAAGGCGACATGAGCGCGACCTCGATGTTGGTTTTTCCCACGGAAAGTGGCGTGCGCAGCTCGTGCGCGATGTTGCCGATAAATTGTTTCTGCGATTCAAGGGCGCTGCGCGTGGGAGAGAGCGCGAGCCGCGCAATGATGTAGGTGAAGACGCCTGTGATGAGAATGATCGAACCGGCGGCGACCCAGACCGTACGCGAGCGCATTGAAGTCAACTGCGCGATGACGGTGTCGCCGACGGAAGCAGGCGTCGAGCCCGTCGTGAGCGAGCTTTGTATGCCCTGCAAGACCGCATCGGCCGCATCGTGGTAGAGCTGCGAGGCGATGATCGCGACGACCCCGAGCAAGAACGCGGCGAGCGTTATGTGCAATGCGACCACGTTGACCTCGGTACGCACAAACGGGTCGAAGCGATACTTATGCGCGAAGTCGATACCCAATGCCGCGGACCGTTTCCAGTATCCCATCATCATCCGTACCAGCGAGTTTTCGGCGCAGGTTTTTGATATGGACGTCCACCACGTTGCTGAATCCGACATAGTTAAAATCCCATAGATGAGTAAGTAGATCTTCCCGATTCACGACCTGATTCGGGTGGCGCATAAAGTATTCGAGCAGGCCGAATTCTTTGAGCGTGAGCGGCAAATCTCGCCCATCGCGCAGGGCTCGCCTCGTACTCATATCGAGTTCAAGGTCGGCGACCCGCAGGATCTCGGGTAGTGATTCTGTTGGCCTGCGCAAGAGCGCTTGTATGCGCGCGGAGAGCTCCGCAAAAGAAAAGGGTTTGACGAGATAATCGTCGGCACCCGACAGAAGCAAATTCACCTTGGTATGCGTCTCGGCGCGTGCCGTGAGTATCAGAATGGGCACGGTGATGTTGCTTGCGCGCATTGCTTTGCAGATCTCGTGCCCGTCCATCGAGGGGAGCATAAGGTCCAGAATAACCAGGTCATAATCCCTGCGGTGCAGGGAGATGCGCGTGAGCGCTTTCCTGCCATCGCCGACAATGTCGACCGTGTACCCGCCCAGCTCAAGCCCACGCTTGAGCGCGTCGGCCAGTTTCTGCTCATCCTCTACAAGAAGTATTTTCATAATAATTATTGGATTGCATTGGTAAATCCTCTCTGTCCACTATGCCTGGACGAATGTGAGGTTTTCATGAGCCTCTGGCACCTACGACGCACGGGCGTTCGCGTCATTACTGCCGATGCCTTGAGAAGCGGTCTCTCAGGTTCGTCTGTAAGGTTAGTATTGCCAGCTCGTCATACAAAAAGGCGAGGTATCCCCTCGCTCTATTAGAAAATAAGCACGCATACTATGAATCGTATACAGAAAGTTCTTAGTTCCGTGGCGCTCGCGTCCCTGCTTGCGGCGGCTCCGCTCTTTGCCTCGGCGCAACCACTCTCCGCGCACGCGGGCACCGGCGTCTTTATCAGTCAAAGCGGTATCGTGCACGTCATCGGCGCGAACGTGACTTCAGTGGGGAGCGGCTTCGTCAATGCCATGACCACGCTGGGCAACGTCGTACTGAACTTCATCGTCAATGCTTCGGCCGACACGAAGATCGGCGCGAACGGCTCGGCACATGCTTCAACGACCGACATCAAGGTCGGCGACACGGTGAGCTTCGTCGGTTCGCTCTCATCGAGCCCGGGCTCCACGCTCACGGTTGCGGCCAAAAAGATCCGCGACATCACGACATTCCCGGCGCTTCGCCTTGGTGCGGGTACGATCACCAGTGTCAATGCAGGAGCTGGTTCCTTCGTGATGACGAAGGGTGATCGCACGATCACGGTGCAGACCACTGCGTCAACAACGATCTTCGTCAATGGTGCCGCATCGACCCTCGCGTCTTTCAAAGTGGGCGACAAGGTCGGCGTTGCCGGTTCTGGGAATGCGGACGGCACGGTCATCACGGCCTCGAAGGTCGTTGTGAGAAATGCTGAAGCCAAAAAGTCCGACACGGACAATGACCACGAAAAGAGCAAGAAAGGCAAAGGTGTCCATGAAGGCCTGCGTCTTTTCGGCGGCATCCACATCGGCAAGGATAATTAGATCTTTCAGGTTCTTTCCGGGAACAAAACGCCGCGTTTGACACGGCGTTTTGTGTTGGCAAAAGAGCAACGAAGATGTCCAACGTGGCAAGATCTAATTCAGCGATCGAGAATTCTCAGACATCGTTTGATCGTTAAAAATGCATAGGCCCATAGAAAGGGAAGCCACAGCGGCATAATGCCGAACAAACTGTTCCGCGTGAACGTCTCAACGCCAGTGCTCACAAAAAATGACTCGGAAACGGTAATCGCAGCAAAACCGAATACCAGCGCCAGCACATCATGGTCCTCGCTTTTGACCGACAGCAGTCCCGCGATGCATGCCGCGTATACGACTGTGAGCATATAATCATCCACTACCCATGGAATGGAGCCGATCATGAGGGCGATCGGTATGCAATAGAAAACAATCGATCGAGTTTTCGATTCCATGTCAAAATATTATGAGACGTTACTTGTTTGAAAATAGCGAAGAGAACTTCAATTTGGCGACACCAAAGAGGTAGATGATCTCAAGAACGCCGACGGTATTGACCACCAGCATAATGGCAAACCACCACGGCTCTTTGCGCTGAGCTGAATGCCAGAGGGCGAGACCTTTCCAAAAAACACCCCAGAGTACCAGTATGACGAGTACAAGCCCGACTGCGGGAATCCATGTGGGCGCGCCCATCCCCATACCATATTGAATGCTGTGATAATCCATAGTGGCATTGTAGCACCTTTAAAACGGGCTACGCTTGGGATAACTCGAACTTTCGCCGCCGGTGGGGGCGGCGGCGAGCACCCCCGCTGACAATTTCAAGTTTTTCTTTGGCGGAATACATTCGAGCGTACAAAGTACGCACAATTGTTCTTTGAAAAAAACTACTTCCACGAATCGTAAACCTTTCGCAGGGCATCCATGTATTGCGTCGGTATAGGGTTCACAACACTGGGGTCATACCGGTATGACGTTGCTCCACTGAATGTAATCATGTCTGCCCGCAGTTGGCACGTATCGCGCATAATTTCTGAAGCAGAAAGTGATGTGTCAGAAGGTCTAGCCTCCATGTATACAGATTCGGCTGCTTGATTTATTTTCGCGTGTTCAGAAGATTCAAGTTCGTAATAGCGTACCGAGTATGATTTGCCGCCCTTCGTTACAATCTTGTTTTTAGACGAAAGACGAGAAGACGGGTTCAATTCGTAACCATTGTCGTCAATGACCCGAATAACCGGACACTTAATATCGGCAAACTGAACTCCGTTTGAATCAAGCAAATCAATGTAGTTAAGATTTTTGTCGGAGGAAGTAGCTCCAGAATGTTTACGCACTTTCCACGATGCTGGCCACTCAAAAGAAGAACCGTTTGCGGTCGTTATGGTCTGAAAAGAAGCATTCGTGGGCAGCGGTTCTACGGCAGGCGCAGGATTATTTGCACTTTGTTGAGTGGTCGGCACTTGAGTCGTCCCCGTAGCCGCAGGCACACTTGACGCGCTCATCGTCCACCATGCGGCTACTCCACCGAGCATCACGACCAATCCGACCGCGAGCCACACCTTAGAACCAATCCACATATCGTCCGCTTGCAGGATTGCGAGCGTACTGCGTTATCGTGATCGAAGGACGCTCCCAACTTAAACGCCCGTATACGTCGCTGTAGCCTTTAACCTTATCGAGGCACTTGGGACCGATTCCCTTGGGACGGTTTCCACCGTTTTTCGGAACCGCCTGTATGACTTTTACGGTCTCCGGTTTATGGCGAGCGCAGAAGTGGAAGGCGTCATGCACTATGCGTTCACCCGGCGCAATTGCCGGTAAGTCACCTATCGCATCCTTTACGGTGAGGAACTGATCTCTTGTGTAGAGTTCTTCGGGTAATAGAAAGTCTTTTTTCATTGCCATACTCAACAGACGGAAGCGCTCCTGAGGTACTCCAAAAGTGGCCGTGTTGTAAACTTTCTGATGGACGGTGTACCCCGCCTCTTCGAAGATGCGTTTTGCATTCTGATAGTAGCTCTTATATTTGCTGGAAAACATTTCGGGGACGTTTTCCATCACCACGCAGACGGGCTTAAGTTGCACTGCTATGCGGGCGAAGATCGAGACCAGATCGTTGCGGGGATCGCGTTCCTCCCAATTCTTTTTTCGATGGGACGTAAATCCTTGGCATGGCGTACATCCTATGATCACCAGTGGTTTTTTTGGATCGTAACCGATCTTCTTCAGAAATTCCTTTAGATCCTCGGGTTTTGCCAGTTTCCGTATGTCTTGAATGTGAGCCGGAGCGCCAAAGTTCTTAAGATAAGACTGCGCGGCGTCCTCATTTATGTCCAAACCGCCTAATATTTTGAATGAGCCGGGGATGAGTTTCGCGATAGTCGCGAATCCGGCGGTCATGCCTCCCGAACCGCTGAAAAAATCGAGCACTTGGAACTCACCGTCGTTAACGACCTGCTTCCGGGAGAAATTATTCTGGAGCAGTTTGTGCGCGGACTTCGTCAGAGCTTTTTTGTATTCGCGCGCATCTTTCTTTACGCCTTTTCGTGACCTCTTATATCCTTCAAAATGCTTCAAAAGGTCTTGCATACATGCATTGTAGCAGGCGTCAGCCGAAAACGGGCTGATTATCAACAGGTTGCCTTATCAGAGGATTCACTCTGTAATCATTTTCGCACGAGCGACTTGATGGCGTCGAGCGCCTTCGTGTCTATAACCCTCGCAAGGTCATGTTCCCAAAGTCGTATGACGCGCCACCCCATTTTCTTGTATGAGCGATTGATCTCGCGATCTCGCTCCTTATTACGTGCAAGTTTCTTCTCCCAAAATGCCATGTTGCTTTTAGGCGTCGTGCCATGTCGTTTACAGCCATGCCAATAACACGAATCGACGAAGAGCACGGTTTTCAGCCCAGTGAAATAAAAATCGGGCTTGCCCGGAAGGGTGACGGAGTGCGATCGGTATCGTACGTGATGTTCTTTGAGCAACATCCCGACGCGTTTCTCTATACGCGATCCTTTGCTCTTCACGGCCGACATTACAGTGCTCCTCTTTTTCTTGGTGAAGATATCTGCCATCACCACTGATAGTACGCTAGACTGCTAACGGCGAAAACTCTTACCGGATGGTAAGGCACTCGGGTCACCCGATAAAAAGTATTCTCTGCGGTGTTTGCTGGACAAAGTTCGAAACTATTTCGAGCAAAATCCAAATGATTAAAACGGACTCGGCAGGGCGAAACAATTTGTCTGGGGGAATGGATTCGCCCTGCCTCGACTGATTTCCCGCCCGCAGGAGGGGTCTGGGGAGGAATGCGGGCGGGTTTCGGACTGGGGGTTTTGAATTTCAAAAATTCGCGGCCACCAATTAAGAAACAGGTAATTTTAGCGAACGAAAAGTGTTTTTCCAAATAGCACGCAAAACTGATGATTTATATTTTTCCGAAACTTTAGTTTTGTCGTAAATGTCTGGAAAAACCTCGTTCGCAAAATATTTTTCCCTCAATACATTATACCACGAATGGTCATAAAGTTTCCAAAATTCTTCGCGCGTATAATATTGGTGAGCATAGAGCCATTTGCGTCCACGCAAATCACTTATATTTTTTTCTAAGTCCCGATTTATTTCTACAAAGCGCGAATAATTTTGGTTTATATCAGCCCAAACACCAACGCTTATGACCATACTGGTTTGTACATAACTAGCCGAAAGTTTTTCTTTCGTCGCTGGTTTGAGTGGAACAAACCAGATCGGAAAAATATTTAAGACATTGGCGATATAATCCAAGAGCTTTGTGGCAGATTCTTTTGGTACGCCAATGTCTTGTACTAAATAGCGTTGAGAAAAATTCGCGGCGTGGAGCGATTGATACAATTGGCGCGTTTTGCAGAAATGATTGAAAACGAAACGAGTAAATCTGTTAAAAGGTACTTTAAGAAAACTGAAACCATATTTACCCATCCAAAACGCGCCTCTATCGTAGCGAAATAAATATTCTTGTATAGGAATAATTTCCTCATACAAAGAATGTTGTTTGGAAATTTTGTCAGCGTGTATATAAAACCATTCATCACTCGCTTTGCTAAAAGTGGAAATTGGCAAATCTTTTTTATCGGCAAAATTTCCAAACATTATTACGCCGCGATTTTTCTCAAACAGAACTGCATCAATAAAATCTACTGCTTCGCCGACTTTCTTTTCGGTCAAACTAATTGATTCGTCAAAACTTTTTACAGTATGATAAGTAAGGTGTACAAAATCTTTGGCGGAGATGAGGCGTAATTTTACCAATGTGATTACTCCAAGCGAACCATACGAACACGCTGTTCCATAGAATAAATCTTCGTTTTGTGTCGGTGAAGCAGTTATGACTTCTCCATTTCCAAGAACAATTTCATATTCCAAACAAGTCTCATTAAAAAGTCCGTACTTGAATGAACTACTTTCTCCAGCACCGCCTTGAATACCACCACCAACAGTTATCCCCGGAAATTCCATCACTACTGGCGGTATAAGGCGGTGCTTCAAAGTTGCTTCGACAAGTTTGTCCATGGGGACATTCGGCTCGACTAAAATATATTGTTCGGTAGTATTTATTTCGATAACGCGGTCGAGCCGACTTACATCGACAAACTTGTCCTTTTCAAATTTTTGAGCGCGAGTTGAATTCGTACTGCCGTGGTAAATTTTTACTTTTTGTTTCCGAGCAAAAAAAGATTTCATTTGCTCTCGGATATTTTCTAAATCTATTAAATGTTGTTTTGCAATTTCTGTCATAAATTTTATAAAAGCTCCTTGGCGGTTACGCCAAGAGCTTTAGCAACTTTTTGAACCGTTAAAAGAGATGGGTTTCTCCTCCCGCGTTCTAAACCACTAATATACGATCTGTGAACATTTAAAATTCTTGCTATGTCGCCTTGCGACAAGTTCTTTTTTAAGCGCACTTCTCTTAGCTTTTTACCAAATTGTATTACTTCGTTTTTCATAAGGGGGCTTATCCACACTTGCAAGAATTTTAGCAAATGTTGTATGATTGGTCTATGGATAGCAATCATTCAACATTATTTTATGGCCGCGAATTTTTGAAATTCAAAACCCCCAGTCCGAAACCCGCCCGCATTCCTCCCCAGACCCCTCCTGCGGGCGGGAAATCAGTCGAGGCAGGGCGAATCCATTCCCCCAGACAAATTGTTTCGCCCTGCCGAGTCCGTTTTAATCATTTGGATTTTGCTCGAAATAGTTTCGAACTTTGTCCAGCAAACACCGCCAAAATTCGGAATTCAAATTTCCGCCAAAAATATGGTCGGCGCGAAGCGCCGTCTGTTCTGCATTCCCCCCACAAAATCCTGATTTTGCAAGGATTCGCCACGCTCCGCGTGGCTCCTCGTTTGCCAATACAATTCTATGAATAATCACACCAGAAAGTTTTTCATATACACTCGTAAATCTACCGATACCGAAGATCGGCAAGTGAGAAGCATTTCCGACCAACTGGCCGAACTCAAACAACTTGCTTTGAAAGAAGAAATTGAGGTCGTTGATATTTTCGTGGAAAAACAAACCGCCAAGATTCCGGGTCGGCCAGTATTTAATGAAATGCTTCTCCGTATCGAGCAAGGTGAAGCAAATGGAATTTTAGCGTGGCATCCCGACAGATTAGCGAGAAATTCTGTTGATGGTGGAAAAATAATCTATTTGCTCGATACGGGAAAGATTGCCGAGCTAAAATTTCCAACTTTCTGGTGTGATACGACACCGCAAGGCAAATTCATGCTCTCAATCGCTTTTTCGCAATCCAAGTATTATGTAGATAATTTGTCGGAGAATATTAAGCGTGGTAAGCGAAACAAAGTGAAAGACGGAATATGGCCTCAAATGTCTCCATTGGGATATATAAACGAGGGTGGAAAAATTGTTGTTGATGAAAATATTGCACCTTTAATCAAAAAGACATTTGAGGCATACTCGTCTGGGTCTTTCACTTTGCGACAACTCCGCGATAAATTTAATCAGCTTGGATTGAAGCGAAAAAGCGGAAAGGAACTTGCGGTGTCGAATTATCAAAAACTTTTGAAAAATCCGATATACACAGGACTGATGTTGTATAACGGCGAAATCCACGAGGGCAAGCACGAACCGATTATCACAAAGAAACTTTTTGATTCTGTTCAAGAAGTGATGATGAGGAAATCTAAACCTCACTCCAAAGGGCTTAAACCATTTTTGTATAGAGGATTTTTCCGTTGTGGAGAATGTGGCTGTTTCATTACTACCGAAACGCAAAAAGGACATAACTATTTGCGATGTACCAAACGGAAAAATCCTTGCTCACAAAAGTATACTCGTGAGGAAATCATCACTTCCGAAATTCAAAAGGAAATCAAAAAAGTTTCTTTGCCAGACGATTGGGCTAAATGGATGTTGGCGGAAAACGAAAAGGACAAATTGGTGGAAGCCCAATCGTCTACGCTTTTTGCAGATTCAACAAAAGCCGATATTTCTCTCTTGGATTCCAAAATTGAGAAGCTGATGAATGCTTATCTCGAAAACGCACTTTCGCTAGACGAATATCGAGATATGAAAAACAAGTTAGTGAACGAAAAACAGCTTCTCAAAGAGAAATTATCGGCTTTTGAGCAAAAAGCGAATAATCGGTTCGAACTTACAGAAAAGTTTTTGAAATACAATATAGAATTGGCAAACGAGGGAATAAATGAAGAGAAACTTCATTTATTCAAAAAAGTCGGTTCGAACTTTATTATTGAAGCTCGAACCGTACTTTTTGAGCCACGCGGAGCGTGGCGAATCCTTGCA